>Ga0206794_1085_pt1 | contig 26469 bp, 17 predicted proteins | sample Alteio_BWOrgCont_70_FD_152877 | JGI IMG/M metagenome (GOLD analysis project Ga0206794, IMG submission 152877) | Enriched cells from forest soil in Barre Woods Harvard Forest LTER site, Petersham, Massachusetts, United States -... | ecosystem: Environmental > Terrestrial > Soil > Temperate forest >...
ACTCGAAAAATTTTGAAAAGGACCTGACTCGCGCTAGAATCCAGCCATACACGCGGCTTCGTTTCGAGGTCGCCGATCTGCACGAAAAGTGGACTTAGAGCGAAATCTGATAACGAGTCACTATGGATTCAGGGCCTCACCTCCCAACCGGCGACTACTGGTGCCAGGAATCGCCTGATCCCGAACTGGATCGGCTCCTTCGCCATGCATGCATCCTCGCGTGGCCATACGTGGTCTATTGCGCGAGCCGCTTTCTTCATGATCCTCACATCGCTTATGACCTCATGGACGATGCCGTCGCGAACGCGCGCCGTTACTACGAGCGTTTCCAGGGCAAGCGAACTTCAATTCAGCTGTGGCATCGGATCTGCAGCGTCGCCAAGCGCTTGTCAAAAGCGCAGGCTGCCGGCAACCGAGAGTTGTTCGAAGGGTCGTTGGTTGACCTCGAAATCTTTTCGCTCTATTACAGGGCCAAACCGGAGGCGGAGCAGAATGCCATTGTTGAGCAGGTCCTCAGCAGGTTGAGCGACCAGTCACGGAAGATTGCCTACTGGCGCCTGGCCGGACACAGCTGGGAACAAATCGCAGAATGGTTAGGCTCCAACCACATGACCGTACGCCGCGTTTTGCACAGAGAAATCAATGGACTTCTTTTCCCCCGGTCTGGTAGCGGTAAGGAAGAGAAAAAAGGAAAAAGCGATTACCAAGAGAATCAATCCTGAGCAGTGGTTTCTGGAGCAACTGGAAGCCTACACCCAGAAGCGGGCGACGAACGAGAAGACCGCCGATTGCTGTTCCGAGTCGTTTCTTCAGTCTTATGCCGCCAATCCCGGGTCCGTATCGCTTTCCGACCCACGTGTCGAGCACGTGAATTCGTGCAACTACTGCATGCCGCGCCTCCTGCGATTGCGTGAATCGCGGAAAGCCGCGCGTGCCTTTCACGAGCGTATCGCCCGGGTGACCGCCCTGGCGGTAGCCTGCCTTGTCGGCGGCTTCTTGGCTGCAACCTATTGGGACCGCGCGCACTCGACTCCGTCCAGTGAATCGGAATCGCTATCTGCTCATTCCTCTGTTAACCCGATCGAGCGCACGCTCGATCTCACCAACTACGCTACCACTCGCGGCGTGGGAGACGAGCCCGCGAAGCCACCGCTGGTCTTGCCCGCTGCCATGGTGCACGTGCATATAATCCTTCCGCCGTTCAGCGAAGGGGGTAACTACCGCATCCTGGTCGCCCACGATCGCGAGGGAAAGACAGCGCTGGTCCGCGCCAACGGGACTGCAGTTGCCAAGGGCTACACCGCCAATCTCGATGTCTCGTTCGATCTGAGAGGCGTTAAGCCGGGCAACTATCTTTTGTTGACCGAACTCGATGGACAATACGATTACTATTCCTATCCTTTGAAGGTGGAGTGATCCCGCAGCACGTCAGGCGTCGGCCATCCCGTGCTTGCCGATTGCAGCTTGATCAAACTTGTCTACCAGATTGGCCCAATACTTCAATCGATTCTGGCAGCGAGAGCAGATGGTCAGGTGTTTGGTTCGATTCATCAGAAAGAAGCTGCGCATATCAAACGCGAAGGCCCTAAACTCGTCCTCCGTGTAGCATGCAAAGTCCGTCTCGCTGAACTGCACAGGCGCGACACTGGTAGCCATCAGGTTCACTTTGCGTTTTGCCACCATGTCGTCGAACTCGATATGACGCATGGGTGCCCTGGTCCAGAGGGTGTCGTCCAATGCCCAGAGATCCTCGAGCCGGACGCTCGCGTTCAAGGCAAGGTACTTGATCGCGTCGTCGCGGTCGTGAAACGCCCTTCCATGATCGGCCAGGGAAGCGCGCGCGATTCGCGCCAGGCCAAGAAGTTCTCTATCGTCATACATATCCGCATGCTGGCGGAAACACACGAATTCCAGCCGTGCGCGATGAGTGAATTCTTCGTCGTTCGCAGCCAGGGCCGCCACTTCGGATGTGAGCGCCGGCATGTCAATCGATGTCCCCGGTTCAGAATCCCAGGCCGGGTGCTCCGTGGTAAACATGCAAGGATCGAAAACATCAAGAAGCGAATCTTTGCGGTCATCCGGACCCCGGAAGCGGTTCATTAAGTCCAGGAACCAGGCCAGTTGCGAATGGCTAAAGCCATCCGTGACCGCTTTCACGGATTCCTCGCGATATGCGTCAAAACTCTCCATGAGTGAACTAGGGAGTTGAAATTGGTCCAATTGTTCGATCATCTGTTGTACATCTATAGCCGGGCTCATACGGCCTCCTCATTTCGTGGGCTTGTTTTCCCATGAAACCGGATCTCTGTCAAACGGCCGAAGCGGGCACGCGCTATTGCTCGGAGAAGGCCCGCAGAATCCGTCGTTTACCGTAGAATTCGATAAGGCAGTCTCCCCGCATTCCTTCCCTGAGATCGAGATCCCAGCACAGTGCTTCGAGACTGTACCTGCCCTGGCGCAGACGCACCCATCGCCGTTTCAGACTCGAGACTTCCACCATCCGCACGGCCAGAACGGGTGGGCGGTTGCCTTCGCCGAACGGCTCCATCTGGATTAGGTGGTCGTCGAAGTGCGGCCCGAGCGTGGCCAGTACCAGTTCGCCCTCCGAGTGAAGAACTGTACGGGCAGGCAGGTTCATGGATTCGACGACCGACACAAACTCCTTCTTGAACCCCTCGATCTGCCCAATCGACATCGTCAATCCCGCCGCCTGAGTGTGTCCGCCGAAGCGCGTGAGGAATCGTTCGCACCGCTTCAGCCCCTCGACCAGGTCAAAGCCTTCGATGGTTCGGCCGGATCCCACGGCAAAACCGGGAGATGCCGATGGAGCGAGTACGATCGCCGGCACTGACCACCGTTCAACGCATTTGCTGGCAAGCAGTCCGAGAATGCCTTTCGGACAGGATTCACGATAGACAACCAATGCAGCCAGCGCCGGGTCCGAAATGGACGCGGCAAGTTCCTCGAAATGAAAGGCAACTAGCCGCCTTCGTTCCTGATTCATCTCGTTCAGCGCTCGGACGCTCTCCTGGGCCTGGGACTCGTTCTGTGCTGCCTCGAACACCCGTAAGGCAAGCGACGGGTGATTGATGCGCCCAGCCGCGTTGATGCGCGGCGCAATGCCGAACGCGATGTCATGGGAATCGGGCCGGTTCATGTCGGCGCACGATGCCTTAATCAATTCGCGCACACCAATATGTTTCGCCTGGGCAAGGTATCGAAGTCCGAGCCTCGCCAATGTTCGCGTTCCTCGAAGCAAAGGAACGCAATCGGCTACCGATGCGATAGCCGCATACTGGCTCAGGTCCTCTAGCAGTTTCTCGATCCTGGCATCGGCCCAGCCCGCCCGCAGAGCAAGGGACCAGGCGAACAGGACGGCAAGCCCCGTGCCACAGAAATGCGGCGACCAAACCGCCAATGTGTCGGCCCGGTCCTGCACGAGGTGGTGATCGATGACAACCGTTTCAACTCCCAACCGTCGCGCCAAGCCGACAGCCTGACGCGCATTGATTCCGTTGTCGACGGTGATCACGAGGTCCGTCCCTCTCCGCGAGAACATGTGTACGGCGGGGGTTGCGAGGCCATACCCGTCATCGCGATGCGGAAGATGAACCAGGGGCTCGGCACCCATGCGCGTGAGAACACTTCTCAAAACGTGGGCGCCGAGCACGCCATCGCAGTCATAGTCCCCATGAATGGCGATCCTCTCCCTATCGCGAACTGCTCTCAGGACGCGATCAACAGCTTGTTCCATGCAGGGAATGGACATTGGATCGGTGAGATCGTTCCAGGTTGGATCTTTCAAAAACGCGTCGATGTCTTCAATGCCGCGTCGGGCGAGGACGTCGAGCAACACTGTGTTGAAAAACATTGCTCCTCCTCGCAAGCTGGAATCGTACGGACTGGATGTTTCTGTTTGCGCGCATCGACCAACCGACGCGCGCAATCAAGGACTCGCGTCCGCTGGGCTGGGGTGAGTCGGGCTGCGAAACCGGACACTTGAAGTAGAAAAGGATCGCGACGGAATTCGGACGGATATTCTTCCTCTCGATCTTCCGGTGCGCTGACAAGCCCTACGGCACTGGTGCCAAGTACCCTCGCCAGCCGATCTAGCGAAGACAGGGTAGGCGTGACTTTGCGGCCTTCGATTTTGCTGACATACGTCCGCGGCACTCCCATGCGGAGTCCGATCTCTTTTTGAGTGAGGCCGCTCAACTGTCTGAGTTTGAGAACGTTGAAGGCGATGCGGTCGCGGATTGAGTCCGTTCGTGGAAATGCCTCGAAGGTCCGGCTGTTGTCCGCTTGTTCGGCCTCAAACGAGGGCTCCCAATCGTACAGTTGGCGACAGCGGCGGCAAAACTTCTTCGGAGTTGCGAACTGCACGAGGTCGCAATGATTGCAGCGCAGCACTTCGCGGCCGAACTGCGGCGCAAGGATGGTTGCCATACGCAGACTGCCCCTTTCCTGAGATTTGTCTGGAAGGATGGAATGGAAAGATGGAGATTCAGTAATTCCTGCGAACCGTACAGGCTGGAGGTGCGGATGGCCTCAATGTGAGCCCGTTCGTTGGCGGCCTCGATGGCGGCCGTGCACGAATGACCTGAACCACATTGATATGATTAAGGATACGAACCGCTCGGATTTTCTCCGAAATCGGCGCGCTCATTGAGCAGACATTGGTCAAATCTGTTTTGATTTCTGATCATCCGGAGTAGCTATGATTGGTTTCTGGGAACGAATCGTTTTTGCTATCCGCTGTTCTCTCTCGATCTTGTTGCGTGCTGCCATTCCAGACGACATTGCGCAGAAGCTGCTCAAGCCTGCGGGCCCGGTTCAACAGGCGCCGGTTGCGGCTACACCCACGGTCTCCCGTCTCAAGGAAGCTGAACAGCCCGCCTTGGACACCCTCGACCGCGCCGTGCAAATGCTGGCCCTGCTGCAACGCGATGGGCGGTTGATCGATTTCCTGGCAGAAAATATCTCCGCCTATCCCGACGCGCAACTGGGAGCCGCGGTCCGCACCATCCACGAAACGTGCCGGCAAGCACTCGACCACTATGTAAAGCTGGAGCCGGTTCTAAACTCCGAAGAGGATCAACCAGTAACGGTGGGAGCGGGCTTCGACCCGGGCGCCATCAAGCTGATCGGTAACGTGTCAGGGGTGCCGCCCCTTCGCGGATTGTTGCGACACAAAGGCTGGCGCGTAAAGGAATTGAAAATGCCGCCTCTGCCGCCAGCCTCCGGACGCCTGGTTGTCGCACCTGCCGAAGTCGAACTTCTCTGACGAATGAACCACATCCGCGCGTAGATGAACGGCTTTGAAAAGGAGACATCCTTGCCCGCTAAATACATCGTCGGCATTGATCTCGGGACTACAAATTCCGCATTGGCGCGCTACGACCTGGAGTCAGGCGAAGAGGAAAGCCGCATCGAGGTTTGCAGCATTCCGCAGTTGATCAATCCGAACGAGGTCGCGGAACGCACCTTGTTGCCTTCGTTTCTTTACATTCCGAGTGAATTAGATTTTCCGAAAGGCAGTATCGCGCTTCCATGGGAACCCGAGCCGAAGTTCGTGATCGGAGAACTGGCGCGCAAACGCGGCGCAGAGAGTCCCAACCGCCTGGTTGCCTCAGCCAAGTCGTGGCTTTCTTATGCCGGAGTGAACCGAACTTCGCCGATCTTGCCGTGGCAGGCGCCCGCGGATGTTCCCAAGCTTTCCCCTGTGGATGCGTCATCGCAATTTCTGCAGCACTTATACAAGGTGTGGGAAAACAGCGCGTCAGAAAAGAAGGGAGAGGCTGCTCTTGCGGAGCAGGAAATCCTCCTCACAGTGCCAGCTTCGTTTGACGAGGAGGCGCGGGAGCTTACTCGCCGTGCAGCCGAACAGGCCGGCTATCAGCACGTCACTTTGCTGGAAGAACCACAGGCGGCCTTCTATGCGTGGCTCGAGAGCCAGGGGGACAATTGGCGCCGTCGCATCCGCGTTGGCGACCTGGTGCTGGTCTGCGACGTAGGCGGCGGCACCACGGATTTCAGCCTGATCATGGTTTCCGAGGAAGCGGGTGAACTGACTCTGAAACGTGTCGCTGTCGGCGATCACATCCTGCTGGGTGGCGACAACATGGACCTGGCGCTCGCACGGCTGTTGCAGCAGCGCCTTGAGGCCTCCGGCCATCGCATCGATACCTGGCAGTTGCACGGCCTGTGGCATCAATCCCGCTTCGCGAAGGAACAACTCTTTGAGTCGTCCAAGACTAAGAGTCGCCCCATTACCCTTCTGGGCAAGGGGACCAAGCTTATTGGCGCCACCATTAAGACAGAGTTGATGCGGGAAGACCTGGACCAGGTTCTGATCGAGGGATTCTTTCCCCGAGTCGCCAGCAACGAGCTGCCTGCGCGGCAACGGCGTGTTGGTTTTCAGGAACTGGGTTTGCCTTACGCGGCTGATCCGGCCGTCACCAGGCACCTTGCAAGGTTTCTTTCCGAACAGGTTCGGAATAGCCCCGAGTCGAGTGCCATTCGGCGGGGCCCCAGCGGACTGGCATGTCCCACGCACGTCCTGTTCAACGGCGGAGTCATGAAAGCGGCCGTACTGCGCGAGCGCATAGTCGAGGTGCTGAACAGCTGGCTCGAACAAGAGGGATTCAGCGCGCTGGGCGCTGAGCAAATCCTGGAAGCCACGGACTTGGAGCACGCGGTTGCGCGCGGCGCGGCCTACTACGGAAAGGCGCGTCGTGGTCAGGGCGTTCGCATCCGAAGTGGAGCCTCGCGCACCTATTACATCGGAATCGAAAGTTCTATGCCCGCGGTTCCCGGCATGGAAGCACCTCTCAAGGCGCTCTGTGTCGTTCCCTTTGGCATGGAGGAGGGTACCGAGGCCACGATTCCGGACCGTGAGTTCGGGCTCGTCGTCGGCGAACCAGCCGAGTTTCGGTTCCTGAGTTCCACCATCCGCAAGCAGGACCATGCCGGCAACCTTCTGGAAGATTGGGGAACCGATCTTGAGGAACTCAGCCCTCTGGAGGTCACGCTCAAACTGGATGGCCATCAGGGAGCGGTGGTGCCGGTGCGGATCGAAACTCGCGTCACCGAACTGGGCACCCTCGAGGTCTGGTGCGTCTCTCGCGACGGGACGAATCGCTGGAAGCTGGAGCTCAACATTCGTGAAACGTCGGGGCGCGAAACGACCGGGAGGTGAGTTGGCCGGTGGCTTCTCTTTATCTGATCGGCATCGATCTGGGCACCACAAACTCCGTCGTGGCATACATAGATACGCAGAATGTTGCCGATGGCAAGTCGCCCATTCGGGTGTTCCCCGTGCCCCAGTTGGTGGCGCATGGGGAAGTCTGCACATTGCCAACGCTTTCCTCTTTTGTTTACTTCCCCACACAGGATGAGTTATCGGCCGGGGCGGTAAGCGCTACTTGGGATGAAGATCCGCCTATGGTTACGGGTGTGCACGCGCGCGAACAAGGAGCGCTTGTGCCGAGCCGCCAGGTATCTTCGGCAAAATCCTGGCTATCGTATTCCGGAGTGGATCGGCACGCCAGGATTCTGCCGGCTCAGGCTGAGCCCCACCCCACGGGCGAAGACCTCACCCTCACCCCAGCAAGCAAAGACCGCTTGCCGGGGCCCCCGATGTCCCTGGGGACCCCGGAGCCGCCGCAACCGATGATTTCTCCCGTCGAAGCGTCCGCGCGCTACCTCATGCATCTGCGCGATGCATGGAACGGTGCAATGGGGGCGGACACCGAAACACGATTCGAGCACCAGGAAATCGTCCTCACAGTCCCGGCTTCGTTCCATGAAGATGCGCGGGAACTGACGGTCGAAGCCGCACGTGTTGCCAAACTCGAAAGCCTCACTCTGCTGGAAGAACCCTTGGCAGCATTCTATGCATGGATCGAGGCAAATCGACGGACACTCTCGACCGACAGATCCTCCCATCCTCAGCCGCCGGCGGGGGCCGATAGCGACCTCAAAGACAGTGACCTGATTCTGATATGCGACATCGGTGGTGGTACAAGCGATTTCAGCCTTGTGCGCGCTCGGCGGGTGAATGACGAATTGGAATTTCAGCGAACCGCCATCGGCGAGCATCTTCTGCTCGGTGGTGACAATCTCGATTCGGCCTTAGCCCACCACGTAGAACGGAAGCTTGGGAATATCCAGCTCACGTTGCGGCAGCGTTACGCCTTACGCCGAGCCTGCTGCACCGCCAAGGAGCGGTTGCTGGGTGATTCGCACCTGGAGCGCGTGCCGATCACGATACTGGGTGGCGGTCGAGCCGTCGTTGGTCAGTCGCTGAGTGCTGACCTGACACGGGCCGAAGTCGAAAAGATTCTCACCGGCGGATTCCTGCCCGTCACTGCGCCTGGTGAGCTTCCGGCGCGCGGCCGAATGACTGGATTGCGGGAGCTTGGCTTGCCATATGCGAGCGACCCCGCGATCACCAGGCACCTCGCCGGATTCCTGACGCAGGCGGCTGTGTCCATGAACTCCATCACCGATCACGGCATGGTCAAACCCGACGCGGTGCTATTCAATGGCGGATTCTGTGCGCCGGCGGTCGCACGGGAAAGGATTATTGAAGCAATCTCTGCATGGTTTGGCGGAGCCCAAACGGGCTGGCGGCCCAGGGTGCTCGAAAACAACTCTGTTGAGAGTTCGGTGGCTCGAGGCGCGGCTTACTACGGCCAGGTGCGACGCGGCCTCGGTCTACGCATTGGAGCGGGGAGTGCGCGCACCTACTACGTCGGCTTGCGCTCCGACGACGTTCTGGAGGGGATCTGTGTCCTACCTGCCGGAATCAACGAGGGCACAACGCTTCCCCTGCAGGACCGTGAATTTTCAATCCTGGCTAACCGATCGGTATCATTCAAGTTATTTAGTTCACGGACGCGGCACGATGCGCTTGGCGAACTTGTCGTTCTGAACGAAGCGGATGTCGATCATCACCCTCCCCTGGTGACCATGTTGCGTTATGGCAGGAGAATGCGCGAACGCAATCTGAACGTCCGTCTCAGAGCCAGTTTTACCGAGGTTGGAACCCTTGATCTATGGTTTGAATCGCGGGACACCCCCCATCGCTGGCGGTTGCAATTCGAACTTCGCGGTGAAGCAGAGCTGGCGCAGCAACAGACCACAACGGAATCAGCCTCGGCGTCGCCCGCTTCCTCTGCCGCGACGGATTTCGATGCAACCGTCGAATCTGCCGTGAGATTGATCCGTGATACGTTTGGCAGTTCAGGCGATGATGACGCCCTGGCACCCGATACGCTTGTCAGCCAAGTGGAAGCGACGCTCGGTGCAAAGAGAGATACATGGCCCTTATCCGTAATTCGCCGGTTAGCTGGTGCGCTCATCGAGGTTGCCGCAGGGCGCAAGCGGTCTCCGCGCCATGAAATGCGCTGGCTGAATCTTATCGGCTTCTGTTTGCGACCAGGACTCGGTTTGCCGGGTGATGATGCGCGCGTTAAGGATGTGCTGACAATCGTATCGAACCATCTCGCATTTCCAGGCGAATTTCAAACTCAGGTTCAGTCGCAGGTGCTCTTGCGCCGCATCGCCGGTGGTATACCCGCCAGCGCACAGGTGGCGATCTTTCGCAAGCAGACGAGTCCGGCCGGACATAAGAAAGGTGGTCGCGTGAACCGGCAACTCGAGAACGAGACATGGCGCCTGTTTGCCAGTCTTGAGTACCTGGTGGCCATTACTCGCGCGTCGCTCGGAGAAAAGCTGCTGGCAAAAATCAAAAAGGAACCCGACGATGCGATTTGTTTGTGGTCGCTCGGCAGGCTGGGCGCCCGCATTCCCCTTTACGGCCCGCTGCACTCGGTTGTGGCGGCCGAAACGGCCGGAAAATGGTTGCAAACCATACTGGATTTGCCCTCGTTCACAGCTGCGACGCAATCCGCCATCGTACTGCTCGCGCGGCGCACTGGAGACAGTTCCCGCGACGTCGCCGATGCTCTCCGTGAACAGGCGATAGCCCGGTTGACAAACCTTGGAGCTGCTGACGACACGATCCAGTTCCTGTCGAATTACGTTGCGCCCGGACGGGCGGATGCGGTCCGCAGCTTCGGAGAATCCCTGCCATCAGAGTTGCAGGTCATAAGCTCTTCGAATTGCCTGCTGTCGGTCCCGGCGCTATCCAGCTTAGATCCACCAGCTTGAAATCCCAAACAACCGGCGCGTCGTTTCGGACACTCCTGTCAGGCGGGACGCTGGCTTCAATGCGGCATTATCAAATGCGGGCTGCCCTCATTCGAAGAAGCGACGAAAGTAAATGTCATCTCGAAGCCGCAATCAGTCGAAAGATATGCGCTCCATACTTCTTAACAGTGCCGGGCCCAATACCCTGCACAGCGAGCAGCTCCTCTTCATTCCTCGGTGCAGACGCAGCGATACTTAGCAGCGCTCGATCCCCAAAGATCCGAAATGCCGGTACCCTCTTGCGCTTGGCCTCACTTAAACGCCATGCGCGCAACGCTTGCTCTATGCGGTGCTGATCCGATCCCGATCCGGACGTTGGCCTGTCTTTAGTCGCGGATCGCGTTCGAACGGCACCGGCTCGGCCCCCCTTGGATTTCCCGGATTTCTTCGTGGGCTTCCGTTTGGAAGCTGCGCGCGGCGCATCCTTCATGACGAACAGCACCGGCGTGGTCTCGTTAGTCGCCCGCCCCACTGGAGTCAGGCTGACGGTGCGGTAGGGAATCTGTTTGCCTTCCTTTTCGAAGACGGCATCGGCGAAGCTCAAGAGCTCTGCCCGGGCCATGGCCCCCAATATCTCCTCGAAGTTGTCCCGGCTGATTTCGTTCCCTGGGTATAAGTCGGCATACAGCTTGCCGGTCGATCGGGTGCGGATCGACCGCAGCGCGCTTATCACTCGATAGAGAGCAGCGCGCTCAACATCCGTCGCGGTTCGAAATCTCTGGGCAACGCACTTCGCCGGAGCACAGAAATCGCACCCACCACAGCCGGTAGCGCCGTCCGACAGATCACCAAAGTGACGGACCAGCGACATCATGCGGCACTGGTTGCTTTCCGCAAATCGAATCATCTGGTCGATCTGTGCCCGCTTTTGCTCCCCTTGGGCTATGTAGGAAAGTCGCCATGATCCCTCTCCCCGGCTCACATTCTCCGCGAAGTCCAGGACCGCACCCTTATGGATCCAAAGCTTCTCGATGATCTTGTCGAAGAGTTCTTCCTCGATGGCCAGGGTTTTGCGCAGCTTTTCTTTAGGTTGAGGCTCTGCCCGAAGACTCGCAACCACTCGATCCATCAGCGAAACATCCGGGTAATCCCGATTGAAGAAGAAGTCGTGGGTGTGCCGGTCGCCATAAGAATGCATGAGAATGGCGCGACTTGGATTTCCGTCGCGCCCGGCGCGGCCGATTTCCTGGTAATACCCTTCCACACTGGCCGGCAGCGCGGTGTGGATCACGGTTCGAACATCCGGCTTGTCGATTCCCATGCCGAAGGCAATGGTTGCCACCATGACATCAAGCTTTCCGGCCATGAATCCTTCCTGGACTCGTCGCCGCCGCTCGGCATCGAGCCCGGCATGGTAGCTGGCCACTTTGAACTCGCGTGCCCATTCCTCCGCGAGACTCTCCGCCTGCTTGCGGGTTGGGGCGTAGACGATGGCCGGCCGGTGTTTGGCGTCGATCAAGATCTCCCGCGCCAGCGAAGGGCGCTGTGATGGCAGAACCTCTACGATCTCGACACCGATATTTTCGCGGCGAAAGCCATGGATGAAATGCGTGGGCTCGAGGAGCCCGAGCTGAGTGGCAATATCTTTCTGAACTATGGGCGTCGCCGTTGCGGTGAGAGCCAGCACGGGCGCGGGGCGAAGGAGGGGCAGGTATTGGCCAAGCATTCGATAATCGGGGCGAAAATCGTGCCCCCATTGGGATATACAGTGCGCTTCGTCGATCGCGATCAGCGACGGTTTGCGCTTGGCTAACATTTCGGGGAAGCCTGCCACGCGAAACCGCTCCGGCGCGATGAACAGGAACTGCAATTTTCCGCTCAGATACTCGGCACAGACACGGCGCGATGTTTCGCGATCGCGGCCCGAATGGATGCACTCGACAGCGAATCCTCGCTCCTTGAGTTTATGAACCTGATCGTCCATCAGCGCGATCAATGGACTGATCACGAGCGTGGTTCCCCCTCGTGCCAATCCCGGCAACTGGTAGCAAAGCGACTTGCCCGACCCTGTCGGCATGACGAGCAGCGCGTCTTTGCCCGCCGTAACCTCGTTGCATACGGCTTCCTGGTTGGGCCGGAACGTGGAGAAGCCGAAAGCCTTCTCGAGAAGCTCGGTGAGCGTTGTGAAGGTTGGAACGCTTTTTGTGATCGTGACATCGGGAGAATCAGAAATCTTGGGTGCAGAGACCGGCGTTCGCTCAGCGGGCGATGTCTTCCCAACTTTCGCGACCACAGAGCGGACATATTGACTGATGCCATCGAGAAACGGTTCCAACCGCGATTGGCCGTGCTGAATCTTTTTGAGTAAAGCTTCCCACTGCCCGGTCATCGCGGGACTCTTCACCTCGGGGTGAACCACCTCGATGAGATGGATACCCTTTTCCGTTGCCTCCAGGTTCTTTCCGCTGCGGACAATGAAGCCTCGCTTCAACAACACTTCAATGATGGCGGCCCGCGTCGCGGGCGTGCCCAGCCCCGTTTCCTTCATCGCATCCGACAATTCTTTCTCATCCAGGCCTTGGCCCGCCGTCTGCATTGCTGTGAGGAGAGTTCCCTCGGTGAATCTTTTCGGGGGCCGGGTCTTCTTCTTCTTGGCTTCAATATCAATGACGTCCTGGATCTGCCCCTTGGCGAGCGTTACGGGAAGTACCTGCTCGGGAGTTTCCTCCTCACCACCGCCTCTCGTATCTCGCCGTCGCCCTTCCGATCCAATGTCGAGGACCTTCCAGCCCATCTGTTGAACAAGGGTCCCGGTGGTCCGATAGCGGTCTACAATCTCTCGATTCGTGATCGCCGTTATCACGGTCGTCACCGCCTGGAGGTAATCGTCATGCCACATCATGAGGAAACGGCGGCAGATGAGGTCGTAAATCTTGTGCTCGTCCACAGTAAGGTGGACTTTCTCAGGAGAGACTGCCGTTGGGATGATGGCGTGGTGGTCACTCACCTTGCTGTCGTCCACAAACCTCTTGCTCAGGGGCCGCGCTCCCGTGCCAGGAGCCAGTTGCTGCTTGTAGTCTGTCGAAATCGCGGCCACAATCCCTGGAGCTGTTGCGGCAACATCGGCAGAAAGATGCCGGCTATCCGTCCTCGGATAGCTGATGAGTTTATGCCGCTCATAGAGCGTCTGGGCGAGATCAAGGGTCTGTTGTGCGCTAAAGCCGAACAGGCGATTGCCATGCCGCTGAAGTTCCGTAAGGTCATAGAGCAGGGGTGGCTGCATCCGCTTCGTTTCGGAAGAAAGCGACTCGATCGCCGCTTCCCCGGTTCGGCCGCGCAGGACGATGCGGTCGGCTTCCTCGCCATCGGCAGGCAACCGCGATGCGTTTGCCGGAGCATCCTTGTCGTTGCCCGACTGCGCTTCGGAACGGAACCAGGTTCCCGGATAGCTTTCCTTATTTGGATTCTCCCGGCCCTGGAATGTGGCGACGACCTCGATGTAATCCTCAGGGACGAAGTTCCGGAGAGAGATTTCCCGGTCAACGATCATGGCCAAAGTGGGCGTCTGCACCCGCCCGACCGAAAGCTCTTCATTGTAGATAATCGAATAGGCGCGGGAAAGATTCATGCCGACAAGCCAATCGGCTCTGCTTCGGCCGCTGGCGGCGTCCGCCAATCGATCGTACTCGCTCCCGGGACGAAGCTTGTCGAACCCGGTGCGGATGGCGTCTGAAGTCAAGGAAGAGATCCAGAGCCGGCTGACAGGCTTTCGGCACCCGGCCGCCTCATAGATGTAGCGGAAGATCAGTTCTCCCTCCCGCCCGGCATCTGTCGCACAGACGATCCGCGAAACCCGTCCGGACGTCAGGATCTTTCGCACCACTTCGAACTGGTCTTTGGTTTTTTCGTAGACAACCAGGGGCCACTCGATGGGCAGGATCGGCAACTGATCGAAGCGCCATTGCCGCCATTCAGGCTTGATCTCGTGGGGTTGAGCCAGGGAAACCAGGTGCCCGATCGCCCAGGTCACGACGTAGCCGTTCCCCTGGAGATAGCCTTTTCCACGCACATTGGCTCCGAGGACGCGGGCAATGTCTTGCGCGACTGAAGGCTTTTCGGCAAGGATCGCAATGGTTCTGGATTCGCCTGCTTCCATCGATAACTTCAGTCTACAGCGGCCGTCTGTTTCGATTGCCTCACACTGAGACCGCAAGTGTTACTGAACCTCGCTGGTCACCCAGAGTTTCCCGCATACGCTCTTGCACCTGGTCATGCGACTCGCAGATGATTACCTCGGTAGACCTCCGCTCCCGGGACCGGAACTCCGTTTTGTACGGCCCGCTTGATGGCCTCGTTGCTGGGTGTGGTTTCACGGATCGACGAGATCAACATATGCTTCAGCTCCCTTGGAACCGCGGCGATAACATCCTCCCAAAGCTGCCAGTCGCAGCAGGCTTCGACTTTCCTCAGACACATAGGCACGCGGGATTCGTCGGTGATTCGAACGGAGTCCTGGCTGTTCTTCTGAATCCGAAGCGTAAATTCTCTGCCCTCGATCTTCTTGAGTTCGCGACTCATGAGGTAGTACAAAACCATGTTTTTGGTTTGAGTAACCTTTCGATCACAAATACGAGCACGATCCTGAAGACGGACTGCTTCGCTCCGGCAGAATTGAATACGGGCTTCCATCATGCGCAAGAAGCGGCCGATGCGATCTGCTTTCTCGCCGTGTGCCTCGCAGAATGTCTGGAACCGGTCAATCAGTTCCGGTGATGCTTCACCGATCTTCTCGATCTCCTCCTCGATCTGATCGAGAAGGTCGTCGAGCTCGCGGTCAATCTCAAATATCGAATATTCTTGTGCTATCGACGCCACATCTAACCTCCTTTTGTATCCGTTGTGAACGGTCTTTATGTTGTTTCGTTCAGCCACTAATGGATTTGCGTCTCCACATTGCACGACCAGTCAACGGCCTGAGTCGACTAAATATAGGACCGACTTTCGAGGACCTTCCGGACTCTCGGTGAGTGCTTTACGATTTTGCGCGAGCATACCGTGTCATAAGACAGTCCGTTGGCGGCAGTCTCGGAACCAGCACAGACGAAAGACGTTTCAATCCTTTATTCTTATCGTTTCCGAGGAGAAAAGCATGTTGGGACGGAAGTATTCCGGCTGGTCCATTGTTATGGTTTTAGTCTTTGGCAGTGCGTCAGTGAACCGCGCTCAATCGAATCTCCTGGAGGTGACATCTCCCGATCATCGACTTACGCTGCGCTTCGGCGTGCAACCTCAGAAGGGGCAAGAGGCAGGACAGGAAGGGCAGCTTGTTTATTCTGTCTCCTTCAACGAGAAGGCGGTCTTTGAAAACTCAGCCCTTGGCCTGGAGTTGGCCGATCAGCCGCCCCTGGGCGCCGTCGTTCACATCGCCGGCACCACATCGGGTTCCGGGGTGGACGACTACAGCCTGCTCGCAGGAAAAGCCTCCGCGATACACGACGCTTACAACAGCCTCACAGTTCACGCGGAAGAGATCGCGAGCCCTGGACGCAAGTTCGATATCGAGGCGCGCGTTTATAACGGCGCAGTGGGCTTTCGATACCACGTCCCCGAACAGGCTGCGCTATCCCGGTATCGGCTTACCCAGGAGGATACGCAGTTTCGTCCCGTGACGGACGCTTTCGCATGGGCATTGCATCTCCCCAATTACCAGAGTGCTTATGAGAGCGAGTATGTGCCCCAGGTGTTGAGCGCCTTGAGTAATCAGGGCGGTGTAGAGAGCCACATTCTGAATGGCGCCCCGATGTTGATGCACTTGCCCGGCGTAGGGTGGGCAGCAATCGGAGAAGCCTACCTTGAAGGAAATGCCGCGATGTATCTTGAGAATCCGACCGGTAGTTGGACGGGCCATTACGTCGTGAGTAAGATCTCGCCGCCGGTCGACGGGCACGGCCCCGCGGTGGATGCCAGCCTTCCTCACGATAGCGCGTGGCGGGTGATCCTGCTCGGAGATACGCCGGGCGAGTTGATCGAATCGAATGTTTTTACCGACCTCAACCCTGCGAATCGGGTGGCGGACACAATCTGGATCCATCCTGGCAAGGCATCGTGGGACTGGTGGAGCGGTGATTTGGGAGCGGATGGCAAGCCCGCATATACGACAGACAATATGGAATACTATGTCGATTTTGCAGCTCAATCGGGGTTTACATACATGATGCTGGATGCAGGATGGTCAGGCAAAGACATCCTTAAAATGCGCGGCAATGTGGACGTTCCTGAATTGGTGCGGTATGCCGCGAAAAAGAACGTGAAGGTATGGATTTGGCTGTACTCAAAATCGGTCGCGGCTCAGATGCAGGAGGCCTTTCCGCTGTACGAGAAATGGGGAGTGGCCGGCGTGAAGATCGACTTTGTCCTTCGCAACGATCAGGAGGGGATCAAATGGTATTACGACGTAGCCAGGCTCGCCGCCGAGCATCATCTTATGGTGGATTTTCATGGCGCCACGCAGCCTTGGGGTATCCAAAGAACATATCCCAACATTCTTAACTTTGAAGCAGTGCTCGGCCTGGAGCAAAACAAGGCTGGGAGCCGCGATGGACCCGTCGACCGCGCCACGTTTCCCTTCACGCGCATGTTGAGCGGGCCAATGGACTATACGCCGGGCGGGTTCAACAACGTGACGCCGGAGGATTTTGTAGCGCGCGACAAAAGTCCAATGGTGACGGGCACGCGAGCTCAGCAATTGGCCTTGTACGTTGTATTTGACGAACCGCTGGCAATGGTTTCCGATGCACCTTCGGCATATGCTAACCAGCCGGAGTTTCAGTTCATAAAGGATGTTCCGACAGCATGGGATGCGACGCGAGTGGTCAATGGAATGCCAGGCGAGTTCGTAACGATTGCACGCCAGCACGGCAACGAATGGTATCTCGGAAGCTTGACTAACTGGACAGCCCGTGACCTGCGCGTTCCATTGAGGTTTCTCGGGAACGGGAGATACGAGGCAGAAATCTACGAAGATGCTGCCGATGCTGAGCATAATCCGAAGCATGTGTCCATCCGAAGACAAAAGGTGCAGGGCAGCGAGACGCTCACATTGCATTTAGCCAGCGGGGGTGGCTGCGCGATTCGGTTTATTCCGGAAAGTTGAAGAAGAGTTTCTGGGCGCTTCTGTCAGGGCGAGGAGTCGGGTTGACGGAAACAGGCGAATGAACTCATCGAGCCGCTAGGTGATTGGCCGCGAACTGTAAACTGGCCAGAAGCCGACATTCGGGGAGTAATCCTGGGAAAGACCGTGACAGGCGTGTCGGGCTTTACACAAGTGGTGACGCCGATGGATGGTCGTTGCCTGGAGCTTCCAAACCTGCATGCTGAAACTGGCCCGCTCGAAACCCATTCAGCCCCACCGATAAAAGATACGGCTCGTATCCTATTGACATTAGATACGAAGAGTATCTAATATTAGTGAAGTGGTTGAGTAGCGAGGCGTGGGCATTGGGTAGCCGAAGACGGGGTATGGTCTTGGAGGCGGCGATCTTCGAGGTCGTGTTACGAGAACTCGCTGAAACGGGGTACGTCAACTTCTCTATCGAGAGGGTCGCAGCCAGGGCGGGTACAAGCAAGCCGGTGCTCTACCGTCGCTGGCCTACGCGCGCTCGGCTTGTTTACGCCGCATTGAGGGCAAACCGACCTTTTCTTTTATCTGAGGCACCGGACACCGGAACTGTCCGTGGCGATCTCATGGTCATTATGCACCGCGTTTCAAATATGGTGTCGGACATCAGCCCAGAAGTCATCTTTGGCCTAATTGCAGAACTTCTCCACGAGCGCGATTCATCGCTCTTTACAGAAGTGCATGAACGCAACTCCAAAATCATGACGGAAATCCTAACCCGCGGGATTGAACGCGGTCAAATCGCTGCTGAGAAACTTACGCCTCGCTTGGCTGCGCTGCCTCTCGATCTCGTGCGCTATCAGCTCATGGTACTTCGGCAGCCGTTGTCGGCGCAGGACATAGAAGAGATCATTGATCGGATTTTTCTCCCTCTCGTCCGAGCCGATTGAGCGGAAGATATCGGCTACTCTGTTTTCCCACTTGAACTCCGCGGTACGTCCTCTCCTATCCTCCAGCCACCCACATTCCCTCTTCATCCGCAGGTGAACATGACCATCGCTGAACTGAAAGAAAAAAACATCACAGAACTGAGCCGCATCGCGCGCACCCTTGAAATCCCCGGGGCCAGCGGCCTACGCAAGCAAGACCTGATCTTCAAGATCCTTCAGGCCCAGAGCGAAAAAGAAGGCCACATCTTCGCCGAAGGCGTCCTTGAGATCCTCCCCGATGGTTACGGCTTCCTGCGCTCACCCGATTACAACTACCTACCCGGGCCGGACGACATCTACGTGTCTCCTTCCCAGATTCGCAAGTTCGACCTTAAGACCGGCGACTCCATCAGCGGCAACGTCCGCCCGCCCCACGAGGGCGAGAAATACTTCGCCCTGGTCAAGATCGAGGCCATCAACTTCGAATCGCCCGAAGAAACCCGCAACAAGATTCTCTTCGATAACCTCACGCCGCTCTATCCCCAGGAACGCATCAAGCTCGAGACGGTGCGCGAAGCGGTCAGCGGTCGGGTCATGGACCTGCTTACCCCCGTCGGCAAGGGCCAGCGCGGCCTCATCGTCGCTCCGCCTCGTACCGGCAAGACGATGCTGTTGCAGTCGCTCGCTAATTCCATCACGGCCAATCAACCTGAAGTGGTCCTGATCGTCCTGCTCATTGACGAGCGCCCGGAAGAAGTTACCGACATGCAGCGCTCCGTCAAGGGCGAAGTCATCAGCTCCACCTTCGACGAGCCGGCAGCGCGTCACGTGCAGGTCGCCGAGATGGTCATCGAAAAGGCCAAGCGCCTCGTCGAGCACAAGCGCGACGTCGTCATCCTGCTCGACTCCATCACCCGTCTCGCCCGCGCCTACAACACCATCGTGCCGCCTTCGGGCAAGGTCCTCTCTGGCGGCGTCGACTCCAACGCCCTCCAGCGCCCCAAGCGCTTCTTCGGCGCTGCCCGCAACATCGAAGAAGGCGGCTCGCTCACCGTTATCGCCACCGCCCTCGTCGATACCGGCTCGCGCATGGACGAAGTCATCTTCGAAGAGTTCAAGGGCACCGGCAATATGGAAATCATTCTCGATCGCAAGCTTGTCGACAAGAGAGTGTTTCCGGCCATCGACATCCAGCGCTCAGGAACCCGTAAGGAAGAGCTGCTCATCCCCAAAGAAGACCTGCAGCGCATCTGGGTCCTCCGCAAGGTGCTCAATCCGCTCTCGCCTGTCGAAGCGATGGAACTGCTCATCACGTACCTCGAGAAATCGCGCAACAACGCCGAGTTCCTCACCAACATGAACCAGCTCTAAATGAAATCCGAGTCTGAACATGAAGCCAAATCAACCCAGCCGCACTGCCCTGAATGTCGCCAAACAACGAGCTGCTCATCAATTGCTCGATCATGGCTCAATCCTCTATGACCCATTTGCCATGAAGATTCTGGGTGAAGACGGAAAGGACGTGCTTCAATTTGCGAACGCACACCCGTTGGCCAGCATCGGACGTCTGATCACCACCGCGCGAAGCCGGATTGCCGAAGATGCTCTGTTAAAAGCTGTCGAGAGAGGGGTTCGGCAGATCGTCATCTTCGGCGCCGGACTCGACACTTTCGCTTTGCGGAATCCCCATGCCGCACTAGAAATCCGCATCTATGAGGTGGACCACCCCGCGACACAGGCATGGAAACGCGAGCGCCTGGCTGAAGCTGAAATCACACTTCCGCCTTGGTTGATTGTTGTGCCAGTCGATTTCGAGCGAGACGATGTGGGAAAGAAGCTTGTCGCCGCAGGCTTTCAGCAGAACTCGCCCGCGTTTTTCACGTGGCTCGGGGTTGTGCCCTATCTGACACAGGACGCGATCAGCCGCAATCTGGACTACATGTCGTCAATCCAGAACTCGGAGGTGGTGTTCGACTACATGGAACCTCCCGAGGGATTCTCACACGAGCTAAGGCAATTAGAAAAGGAGCGGACCGAACAACTCAACAAAATCGATGAACGTTCGGTCAGCCGTTTCGAGCCGGCTGGCATTGCAGCGACTCTTCGCTCGCACGGATTTTCCGACATCGAGGACATCAACTTCCAGGAAATGAAATCCAGGTTCGGTCGCGCCGTTCAAGGACTCGCGCCGGGGGCGCTCTGGCATTCACGTTGTCCACGCTAAGCACCAGCAAGGCGGCCGAGACGCATGACGCAATCCTAATATTGGGACTCTGAATGGATAGTCCCCGCTCGGTGACTACCTTTTAGGCAACTCCGATTTGGGCTGCGAATCTGAGAAACAAACAACGACCGGGCCGGGGCACCGCACAAAGTATTGATCGGGAGTAGGTTACGGTCCATTCTTATGACTACTCCTCGAAAACGCCCTTTCCAACGGCGATTATTGATTACGCACTCGATCTGAGGATTTGCGTCGCCATGCCGATATCTCGGGACTCGCCTGAGGCCGCTGGCGCAGGCGTCCGCCACCTCAAATGGGAGTGTTCATTGGCGGAAATCAGTTTCGCGAGAGACCAAACTTCCCTACTGAACTATTAACGCCACTGTTGTGAGTGCAGCAGCTCACTCAATGGAACCATCTTGACGTCTCCGTGCTGATAGCAAGTACGCTTGGCCGATTTCGATTTGAAGACTGGGAAAACAGGATCTAAGTCGGGGACTTCGATTCGGCGTTTTGCCGGGGCGGTAGCGTGGTGGGAGCGGCGTGAAATAGAATGCGCTCGCCATGGGATATAACTCGTCCTCAAGCCCGAACACCGTGGGCCACGAGCCGAGTCAGGACACCTGCGGAGTTATCGGCAGAGCCGATCAACGACTCTCACCAATTCTGGACCGCCCGTTTGCTCGTTTACGCCGGACAAACCTGTCGTAGGTGCTCGATCGAGTCGCAGATATAAAACGAGCGGTTCGCGAGCAACGGCATATCTCGGAATGGGCCGAGCCGAAATCAGACTTCGCCGCACAAAAATGCGCTCAACAACGCTCAAGACGCTCAACAGCGCTCAAGAAGAGAGGAGAATACCGTGATTTCAAGAGGTATAGCAAAAGCAGGAGGCATGGGCAGGCTGGGGCATTGCCTGCTGGCCGTGACGCTTCTCCCAGGCTATTCGCTCCTCGCACAAGAGGCACACGTGGGTAGCAACTTCAACTGGGATAGGGGAGCCGGCACCGTCCCAATCAGCATTGGCGGCTTCACACTGAGCCCGCGAAATGCTCCAGCCCTGGTCCTGGATGACTCAGGCGCCGGAACAGGACCCGGAAATCCGCTCGACATCTACACCTCAAACAGCACCGGGGCTCAGGCATGGTCAGCGAACAACACGGGCGTCACGCCGCCCGGTTTCTATAACTTCGCCGCGCTCGGTCCGTATTGCATTACCGCCTCAGGACCCAACAGTGGTTCGGCAGTGGTTCTGGATCCATGCGCCGGCACCGCGGGGCAAGCCTGGGACCCGGTGCTGATTGGCGATGCCTACGAATTTCAGCCCAATAACAGCACCAATATGTGCCTTACTGCCAGCGCGGCGGACTCAGGGAGCGCCGTGGTGGTGGATACTTGCACCGGCGTTCCCAATCAACTTTGGGTGCTTGCTGTAGAAACCAACAGCAGCAACACCGGCAAGCATAGCGCAGACGACAGCCAGTGCTGGGGCATCGGCGGCCTCACCGTTGCAGGAGTGACCTACAAGCCCACCTGGTGCCAGGAATTCGAAGGTCCCGCACGTCCGCCGTCGACCGACGCGTGGAATTTCAACCTCGGAAACAATAACGGCTGGGGAAACGGCGAAGCGGAAATCTACTGCGGACCTCCGGGGGTCTGGGGAAACCCGAGCCAATGCCCGACAACCTTCAGCACGGAGACGGCCCCGGTCTACATTGATGGCAACGGTCATCTCGTGATCCAGCCCAGAAATGTTAATGGAACGTGGCTCTCGGCTCGGCTGCTTACGAGCGGAGGGCAGACCTTCCAGTACGGCATCCTCGAGGCAAGGATCGAGCTTCCCGACCTGACCAACCTGGGACTCTGGCCTGCTTTCTGGACGTTGGGCAACAACATCAACGGTGGCGTTCCGTGGCCGGTGGCCGGAGAAGCGGATATTCTGGAAGCCTGGTCGCCGCAACGGTACGGCGGACCCGGGAATGCTGGCGAGAACTCCACCATCCACACCTACCTCACCGACGGGGACGGGATTTCGGATCGTTATTTATTCCCCAGCGGAGAGGCATCGAACACCGCCTTCCATGTCTACGGAATGATCTGGTCGCCAGACAAGATCCAGTTCTTTGTGGACGATCCGACCAACCCATTCTTCACCACAACGCCCGCCAGCCTTTCCTCGGGAGATGTATGGCCATTCAATCAACCGATGTTCATCATCTTGAATGAGGCTATCGGCGGTGCCCTGGGCGGATCCATCAGCGGTCTGACGAACCCTGGGCCCATGACCGTTGATTACGTTCGCTGGTACACGGCGCAATAAAAGGGGCTGGGTTGTTGCATGGGTTCGAATCTGCCGGCGGTGGAGGTTGATCTCCAGCGCCGGCCGAGATCGCTGATCGAGCGCGGCGAGCCCGTCGACATCGCCCGCGACGCCACCGCGCGTGAGCCCAGTGCGGATACCGGCGAAAACCATATCGCCAGATAGTGAGACAAGAGTATTCAATGTCCTGTGATCAATTTACGGCCATCTTCCCAAGCTGGACATCCCCGGCTGTGAGGAAAGGCCGGATCGGGACTGATAAACGCCCCAGGCTCCAGGCGAAGTTAAGCGCCGATTGGTGTCGGAAAACTGGCGCCATGCCGACTCCCAAGGAACATCAACTGTTCTCGGTGGGGACGACTTGAAATCCGAGTTGGGCTGCCTGCCTCCGGAGCCGGTATTCGGCGCGCCGCAGGATGTCCTCTTCAGACTTGTGAAAGACGCTCTCGTTGTAGGCCTCCTTTGTGCCCAACAGGTGGTAAACGATTCGGGCCAGTTTGTGGGCAGTGGCCGTGATCGCCTGGGGCCTGCCGAGCTTCCGCGTGATTCGACGGAAGAACTCGCCGAGATAATCTTTAGCGTGATGCAGTGATTGAGCGCCCATGCGCAGGGCTGTCGCTACTCGACTTCGCACGCGTCGGCTTTTGGTGAAGAGTACTTTGCCGCCACTGACCTTCTTCTCAGGGCAAAGCCCTAGCCAGGACGCGAAGGCGGAGGCATTTCGAAACCGGGAAACATCTGTACCGATCTCGCACAGGATCGTTTGAGCTGTGATTGCGCTGATTCCGGGCACGTTCGTCAGATCCACTCCGAAGATGCGGTACAGCTCTCCACGAAGGTCAAATGTTTTTGGCTCATATCGACGCCGTTGATATGCAGAAGGCTTCGTTCGCGCGGGCGTTGTTTTCTCTGCTGTTGCGGCTGTTTTAAGCTCGCCTAGTTGGAGCTTAATCTCCTGGTCAACTTCCAGAACGAGCTTCTGATAGTAGTGATAGGCCGCCAACGACTGACGAAGTGCGAATAGATGCTCTGGACGGTAATCGCCCTCGAGCGATTTTGCGATAGTATCCTCGCTGTTTTTCACACCACCATGGCAGAGCCGCGCCAACGTCATGGGATCTCGTTCGCCGGCAAGGATCGCATCCAGAATCCTGAGACCACTGACTCCCGTGATGTCGTTAAGAACGCGATGAATCTGAAGGTTCATTTGGTCCAGAGCCTTCTGCATGTGCAAGACGTGCTCGGCTGCCATTTGAATCAGGCTGCTGCGATGACGCCAGAGGGACCGTATGGCGCAGATGAATCCCGGTGGCCGGAAGCTGGCGCGCAGCAGACCCACAGAATGCAGATACTGAAGCCACTGGCAATCGGAGACGTCTGTCTTCCGGCCCGGAACGTTCTTCACGTGCTGTGCGTTGACCAGGTACACTTCGAGACCGCGTGCTTCCAGGATCTGGTAAACGGGAATCCAGTACACACTGGTTGATTCCATCGCGACAGAATGAATCCCGCAATGCACGAGCCAGTCGGCCAGCGCATGCAGATCGCGAGTGAACGTGGGGAAACAGCGGACGGAGTGTGGGTCTCGATCAGTGCTTACCGCGACGTATAACTCGCTGGCTCCTACATCAATGCCAGCAGCATCCGGGTGCAGGATAGGCAGTGTGTCGCATCTTCTCTTGCCCTTCTTGGCCATTTGCTCCTCCGATTATGCCGGTCGGATGCCCGGGGCGCGGACACAGAGCAAACTCCCAATCGAGATCGTCGCCGGAAACCGACATACGTCATCACACGTCTGTACGCAACCCCAGACCCACGCTTTTCGATCGGGCTTCGATCGGCACCAATGTCGGCGCGGGCTGTAGCTGTCATCCGACCGGCCCCACCATCTTCGCTCGACTCGTGTTCCTTTGCACCCTGTCTGGCCAAGATGGGCCAGTTGCACGCTTGTCGGGACTAACCGTGGTGGTTCTCCACTCATGCCACGAAGAGCGGGGCATGAATGGGTCACCCACCCGAAGAATGGCGATTCGGTCACAATTCTGAGTTGATGATTTATAAACCGCTCAGATGGATTTCCTGTCATTCTCCAGAATTAATTCGGGCTCAACCAATACTCCAACCGAGAGACCACCATAGCCCTCGCGTTCGTGCATCGCCACGAATAATCCAATTCGCGAGCACGACTTTACAGGGCGTTGGCCACACCATAGGCTGCCGGGTTCCGGGAAGATAACGCTATATTCGTAGTCATCAGGAATCGGAACCCCATGATGAACTTCCGCTTTTAAGTAGCGATCAAGTTCCGACTTGATCTGGTTTCTATTGACCACTTCAGGCAGCGGTTTGAACTGCGCAATTAAGGACTTAATGTCTGCCTCAAACCTGCTAGCGTCCTGTGCTGGTCTAGATTCGCTCCATTTCATTGCGGCAAAAAGTTCGCTAATCTTCTTCAATATGGGCTTTGCATCAGCGACCCAGGCGCAGGCATTTTCGATGCCATCTTTATCGACGTCTTCTTTGCATGCATCGATTTGACTTTCGCCAGACGAACGTGACTCAGGCGGCGGTACCGCAATTACTTGAACCGTCTGCTTGCTCCATTGTCTCGCCTGCGCGATCTCAAAGATTTCGTGCGGACCCAGGCCGCTCAGGTCAACTAACTTTCGCCGACCAAAGGAGTTTGTTAAGTGCTCAAGTTGGTGTGAGAGCCCGGCCTCTTCGTGCCCGCGCCTTTCGAATCGATCGTTGAAGGATACTATATCGGCGAAGTCATGAAGAAATTGACTTGATCGCTTCCGCGACCCGTCGCAGGAAATATTTGAGTAGTTGAATCCCATCTCTGAGAGGTACATGAAAGAGTAAAAAGTGTCGCGGTATTTGGCAAAGGCGAGGGAATCCGTCTGACGTAGGCGATGAGCAGTGAGCGGCCATGGTTGTGGAAACGACATCGCGCGGTCAAGAAGCTGGCGTGCTTGGCCAGCGAATATCGCCGCCAGTGAATGTGCAACTTTGCTTCGCTTTTTGGAAGGAAGATCGCGAAGAGCTTCTGGCCGAAGGCCGCCCTCGTCAACAGTGGTGAATTCTCCACTGTCATAAGAGACCCCGTATGAACTAGGCGACAGACATCCGAATACAGATGAGTCAGCTAAGGCCGACACAATCTGATCCCACATGGCGGCGGATTGAAGGTGGTACAACAGTTCGCGACCTCCATGCGACCGTCCTGGGCAGAGTTGGGCTCGAACCTGAGCCATAAAATATAGTCCAAGCACGCGATGACCTAGTTGTCTTTCCTCTTCCGTTTGGAGAAATTCGTTCTCCACGGCCTCACGAAGCTGGCTGTGAAAAAAGTCAATTAGTTCGCCACGATGCATGAGATAGGGGCGCAACAAGCGGAGGAGCGCAGCCACGTTACCCAACCGATCTCCGGGATCGATCAGGCCGACCAATTCCTCCTGGGACAGACCGTGTCTGCTGATGCCGAGGCAGGACGCAAACTTCGTCACCAGCGAAGAACCGCACAACTGGTCTTCAACATCGCGAAAGCCAGGATCATTCGACAGTCGATTCTTGAGAATCCAAACGAAGAGTGGCTTGGCCTCGCCTGGCAGTTGCCGAATTCGAGTGGTGATCTCCTCGTACGTCCCCAGCGTGCGCAGTTCCTGCAATGCGGTGAGCACATAGAGGGGCAAGCGACTCTCAGGCTTGGCCAGCAGGGCAT
>Ga0206794_1071_pt1 | contig 26153 bp, 15 predicted proteins | sample Alteio_BWOrgCont_70_FD_152877 | JGI IMG/M metagenome (GOLD analysis project Ga0206794, IMG submission 152877) | Enriched cells from forest soil in Barre Woods Harvard Forest LTER site, Petersham, Massachusetts, United States -... | ecosystem: Environmental > Terrestrial > Soil > Temperate forest >...
CGAGTGATGCAGTGAAAGAATTTTGCACCGATGCGATCGAGATACGCGCGTGAGATCTGCGGCGAGATTCGCAAACGTGTCGCGACGTCAAGCGACTTGAGCGGAACGATACAGAAGGACATGCCGGTGGAGATGATCTGGGCAGGGAGAGCGGGATCGAGGTCGTCCGGGGAGAGGTTGAGGGCTGCGGCAAGCGCTTCGCGATCCTCCCTGCTATTGCGAATCTCACCGAAGGTTGGGTCGTTCTGCTTCATCGTGCCAAAGACACCGTGTTCGGATGGCCCAGGCGGGGTGAACCGTACGGGGATGGGGCCAACGCCGAGGTCGAGAGTGATTTGCTCGGCGCCGTGAAAGATCGGGTGGTTCCAGTAGAGCCAGCTCGCGGTGCCGAGAGTGGGATGGCCGGCGAAGGGAACCTCTTCGGTGGTGAGGAAGATGCGGACCTGAACGCCGCGTTCGCGCTCGACCTCGGGGGCACGCGGCAAGATGAAGGTGGTCTCGTTGAGATTGGTTTCGCGGGCGAGGGCTTGCATCTCGCCGGTGGAGAGACCGCGGGCATCGGAGAAGATTGCGAGAGCGTTGCCTTCAAGGGGATTCTCGGCGAAGACATCTACCTGCGCGTAGTCATAAGCGCAGTGGGCCGTCGTAGGGGCTGCGGCTAAAGTTACGCGTGTACCATGGTCATCAGTTGACATGAACGCTCCTCGGACGTATGGTTTGGACAGACCGCAATGAGGTAAACCTGCCTCATGCTAGCTTAGCTGGCACGCGGTACAAAAGATTAGCTATGACGATAAAGCTCAACACGACCATGACGCCCTGCTGCTGTTGCTGTGGCCCGGTGTGGGTGTGTGGATGAGCGAATCGAAGTAAATATCTTCGAGCAGCACAGAACCCACCCAGAGCCAAAGAGCCGGGTGGGTTTTTTATGTTGCATGGAGTTTGACAATATTTTGAGAGAAAGAGAGAGGAAGAACAAATGTCACTGCGCCTGAATGATGTAGCGCCTGATTTCACTGCCGAAACTACCCAGGGAACGATTCACTTTCATGAATGGATTGGCGATGGCTGGGCGATCCTGTTCTCGCACCCCAAGGACTTTACCCCGGTCTGCACGACCGAGCTCGGAACGATGGCGGGCCTTGAGGGCGAGTTTCAGAAACGTGGGACAAAGATCCTCGGGCTCAGTGTGGATCCCGTCGAAAGCCACGGGAGATGGGCAAAAGATATTGAAGATGTCAGCGGCCATAAGGTGAAGTACCCGATGATCGGCGATCCAAAGCTCGAGGTCGCCAAACTCTACGACATGCTGCCAGCCGATGCTGGTGACACGTCGGAAGGCCGCACGCCAGCCAATAACGCGGCTGTTCGCACCGTCTTTATTATCGGCCCCGATAAGAAGATCAAACTGCAGCTCATCTATCCTATGAGCACAGGTCGGAACTTCAACGAAATACTGCGCGCGCTCGACTCAATCCAGCTCACGAGTAAACACAAAGTATCAACGCCGGCAAACTGGAATGTTGGCGAAGACATCATCATTGCGGGCACGGTATCGAACGAGGAAGCGAGTCAGCTTTTTCCTGGCTACAAAACTGTGAAACCCTATATCCGCACGGCAGCCCAGCCGAAATAAAGAATGGGCCCATCAAACTCGCAGGGTAAATTTGTAACAGGAAGCACCGGTGGCGAAGTGGCTAACGCGCTGGTCTGCAAAACCAGTATTCATGGGTTCGACTCCCATCCGGTGCTCCAATAAATCAATAACTTAGCTACTCAGAAGCGGACGGCCCTTTGTTGTGCGTGGCCGTTTCTGTGGCTGGCTTTTCCCTCCCCTTTCGTACCGTGGCCAGCGGTTTTGCGACTCTTGTACGATTTACAGCTCGGGCTGCCTTTGCTGAGTCTGAAGGACAATAATCAAATGAAGGAAGTAGATGTTTCGCACCGTCTTGCCGGCCCCAACGCGAGACTAATAGGAGAGCCGGGCGGTCTGCGCGAACTGACGACACCGGCCTTGGTCTTGGATTGGGAGACTTTCGAGCGAAACATAAAAGCCTATCAGCACCAGATAAACCTCCACGGACTGCAGGCACGCCCTCACGCCAAGAGCCATAAATGTGCAGAGATTGCGCGGAGGCAGATAGCCGCAGGGGCTGTTGGTGTTTGCACAGCATCTCTCCATGAAGCGGAGGCACTGGTGGGACAGGGCATCAACAACATACTGATCACGTCGCCGGTCATAGGAGCTGGCAAGCTGGATCGGTTGATGCAGCTGTTGGAACGCGGAGCTGTGGTCGCGGTTGTTGTAGACGACCAGGAACACGCGGCATCGATGGCAGCCGTAGCGCATCGGTCCGGGCACGTTCTCGATGTGCTGATCGATGTGGATCTTGGCATGGGGCGAACAGGCATCAGCAACATTGAATCTGCACTTCAACTGGTGAACGTGGTCTGCGATGCGGAAGGAATCTCGTATCGCGGCATCCAGGGGTACTCCGGACGGGTGCAGCATATCAACGAGTTTGCGGAACGCGATCATGTCTATACAAGACAGTTGCGCTTCCTCTCGGAGTTGATTGCAGTGCTGGATAAGCGCGGGTTGAAGCCTGCAACGGTGAGCGGTGGAGGCACGGGTACGCTGGCGCTCGACTGCCGCGAAGGCATCCTGACAGAGCATCAGGCGGGTAGCTACATCTTCATGGACGTAGAGTATGGTTCCGTTACCTTGCGTGCGAACGATGCCGACGCCACGTTCGCCACGTCGTTGTTTCTCCACAGTACGGTGATCAGTAGGAACGTAACTGGCAGGGTTACGATCGACGCGGGACTGAAAAGCTTTGCGACGGACGGACCTTTACCGCGTCTGAGCGCTGGGGCGCCAGTGGGAACAACCTACTCATTTTTCGGAGATGAACACGGTTGTCTCACCTTTCCAACTCCGACTGATTGTTTGCCGCTTGGCAGCATTGTCGCATTCGTAACGCCCCACTGCGATCCAACGATCAATCTGCATGACTACTTGCACGTCGTGCGACACGATACGATTGTTGACATATGGCAGATAGTTGGGCGTGGCGTGCTTTAACTCGGACCCGCGAGGAGCGGCCGTGACGCCCGCAAATCTCTTGGACTTTGTAAAGCTTTCGACGCAAATCGACCCTATCTATGTGCGGGGCTCACTACCTATTTGATCGGATCTTGGTCTCGCGTGCGAACGTGCGTCCCGTAAAGTCGGGTTATCGGCAACTTCACTCTGTAGCGGAGTTGCCGAGAATGCCGTTTTTCGTGCACTACAAAGTGACAAACCCCAGCGTTAGGATTGTTTCCGGTTCGCCGACAATCCACTCGGAATCCAGAAGCGCGAGCAACGCGGCTCAACGAGTGACTCGACCTGAAGTCGGCAGTTTACGCCGCTATACCCTGGACAGATGACGATGATCACAAACCCGCAAGAAGCTGCGCTCCTCATCATGGAGGTCAGAAATGGTTAAGCAGTGCACAAAGAGTCGGCACAACTGCGACGTAATCCCTCCAGAAAACGCACCTGAGCCAAGTGCTACTGCACAGAGCCAGTCGGTCACTTGGGCTGGTTGCGTGTGAGCACGGGCGCCATTGCCTCGAATACGCCGTCATTCCTGATCAGCTTATGAAAGAGAATCGCCGCGACATGCATCAGGATGAATGCGAAGAAGGCAAAGGCCAGGTAGTGATGCGCACGCCACAACAACGTATGCAGGCTGGGACTCAAAGGCAGGATGGATGGCAGATGCACGCTACCGAACAGCACAACGGGATAGGAAGCTGCGGACAACATACCCCATCCGATCAGCGGCATGCCGATCATCAGCGCGTAGAAGATATACTGCGACAAATTCGCGGCCAGCTTAATTGGTTCCGGCAGGTCGGCAGGCAGCGCAGGTGCGCCGTAAACAATGCGCAGCGCCAGACGGATCAGTGCAAGCATCAGGATAGCAATACCCAGCGGCTTATGGATCTGGACCAATGTCAGGTACTTCGAAGTAATGGTCGAGACCATCCCTACGCCGATGAACAACATCGACAGAATGCAAATTGCCATCAGCCAATGAAGCAGTCGCTGCGGCGCGGTAAAGCGTTTTCGGTCTGTCGTCATTGCTTGGCTCCTGTCTCGGTACCCGGATAGTAGGAGGCCTCGGCTGTGCGGCTGTTGTACGACCGGGAATAGGCGGCCGAACGAGCGGCGGGGAATGGGTCATCGGACGTCGCGATGCCGGAAGGTAACACCGTCGGGTCGAAATTGATGTTGAGACACGGACCGTCACGCTCCGGTTCAATTTGTTGCACTGTAAGCGTGCCAACCTCAACTGTGCGACGGTCCGAAGGCCATGCCTTGGTAGGGTCCGCTGTCGGATCACCAGGATTTGCGACCGTCACCACCATTGTCCAACGTTGAGGTCCAGCCGCGACACGCTGGGTAATCTCCTGCTCCAGGAAATCGGGACCACGCTTGGCCAGTTCATCCGGTGTGATGGGCACGGGTTGGGCCGCAGGAACCAATGACCAGCGGACCGCATGCGTGGTGCCGGCGCTATCAACAAACAGAAAAGAGTTGAGACTGTTATAGCGCTCCTCCGCGTAGCTCTCTGTCCAGGGAGCACCCTTGACCCACCCGAGGAACCCGGTGAACTCCGGATGCGCGGCAATGAAATTCTTCATCGCATCGGGATCCTTGCTTCCCGAAGCGGTTAGCAGTTCGTAGAAGCCCTGTGGCGTCGATACTGCGAAGATGGGCGCATCGATCATAGCGCTGCGCCATTCCTGCCCGTCCGGCGGCGTGATGCTTATGCCGATGCCGCGTACGCGCACCATTGCATCTGCGGCTTTTGGATCCGGAGTGCCAAGGTTAAAGCGTCCTACCACCGGATACTGGCCGCGCTCGAAAACGGTCGCCTTGGAAAGCGCCGAGCCATCGCCGTTGGCCTCGAACGTGCCGGTGAAACAGATGCCTTTGGCATGGTTGCGACGATATCCCAATGCCGGGCCGCCAGGAGGCGCCAGCGCCGCAACCAGCTTTTTTGGTGTTAGCCGATCGGGCGTGAGCCACCCAGCCGTATACGCGAAAGCCACCGCGGCTACAACGACGACTATGGCAATGATCAACAGTGGCTTAAGTCGAAAAGTTCCTGGTGATGTAGATGGCTCTGCCATTCAAACCTCCGCCCACTTTTATCTGAAGTTCACGGATGATAAGACACCAAAAACGAGCTACCAGTGTACTCCTTCAGTTCTGTACTCTTGAGTGACAGCATAGGATATATCCGCCGCTGACGGAAATCCGTTAAACAATTGCTTCGCTACAGTATTTCTTTGAGCCCGCCGCCTGACATATCCCCTTGATTGACGATAAATTGCCAATGGCTCAGAGAACCCGATTCTGACTTTGTTGGTGAGTGACGGGCAAACCGGAAGTAATCCCGTAGTGTCCTCAAAGTCGGGTTATCGGCAAGTTCACCCAGCCGCGCGATTCGGGGGCCGAAGTTGCCGATAACCCCGTTTTTCGTGCACTCGCCAAGTTCGGATCGTCGGTCGGCGGGATTGTTTCCGTATTGCCGACCAACCGCCCAGAACCCCTCATTTGGACTGTTCGGTAAAATAAAGTCGATCTTCAATTACTGTCGAGCGAAAATAACGCAGAAAAGGCAGATTTTCCATCTGGGAGATCTGCGAGGCAAGCCAGTATGCGTGGTCTTGTAGTTCTCACTCTGTTCGCAATTTCGGCATTAGGACAGGTGTTCAATCCGGTCGCCAAGGAAAGAGCGCCGGAATCGATTCTGCAATTGCCCGAGGGCGTTCGCCGGGATCTTGTTAATCGACAATGCGTCGTTCCGAAGTACATCGGTGATGTTGGTACTAAGGACACAGCCTATACGAAGGGCCATTTCCGGTCTGTCACTTCCGTTGACTACGCTGTCGTTTGCCATATTCCTACCCGCAAGATCCAAGACGTCCTCGTTTATTCGAATACGGAGGGTGCGTGGAACGGGGAAATTATCTCCCGAGGGACGTTCGATCCTTCACCCCAGGCAGATAAATGTTGGACCACGGTCGGCGTTGCAACTGCGAAATACATTCTCGATCATGCTCGGGCGTATGCACCGGATGAATTGAAGTCCCTCCCACGACTGGACCATAATGGCGTCGATATTGGCATCTGCGACAAGGCATCGATTATTCATTATTTCAGCAAGGGGAAATGGCTATACCTTCAGGGAGCGGACTAGAGCGTTTGCTCTTGATCTATTCGTTATGCAGCGAAGTACTTGAGTCGCGATTTACAGATGTGACAGAGTGATGCACCGACAGGCTTTGGGCGAACGACCGGCAAACCCGAAGTAATCCGTAGTTCCCGAAAAGTCGGGTTTTCGGCAAGTTCGAGATGTGCGGCGCAAGGATCAATATCTCCGCGATCTTGAGGGGGCGGAGAAGGTTCAGTCGAGGTTGAATGCGTCGTCCACATCAAAGCCGTGGAGCTGACCCATTCCCTGCCACACCACTCCATCGTCGTTGCTGCTGCCGTAGATGCAGTCTCCGTTCATGGTCTCACCGAGACAGGTGAATTCAATGCTGCAAATTCCACCAGGTCTGGGTACTGCAGGCGCGTAGTCAGACTTGATGATCCACGTATAGTCCCCAGCGATATAGCCAGTGACGTCCGCCGCAGACACATCGATCATCATTAGTCTGACTTCAACTTTGCCGGCCGGGATGGAAATCACCGAATCACCACCGGCGCATATCTTGATGGCTTCAATATCTTCGTCCCAGTCCTTGTACATGCTGACTCCTCAGTCGCCTTAAGGATACTCCGTAAAGATGGGAACCCGACCTTCAGGCACCGCGGGGTCGGTCGGCGTAGGTCAGAAGCGGCGGAAGCTGGCGAGAAGCTTTTTCTAATGCGGTTCCCCGCGAATGCCCGCCTTACTGACGGACGTACTTGGAGGATGCCGGGAGAGGGGACATCTGATGCTCTCCCATCGCGTGTAGGACGTGGCGCGATTGCGGGGGCAGTCTATTCGCTGCGATGAAGAGCAAAACGAAGGGTTTGTGTCTCTGACCCCGCGAATATTTGATCCGCTTGACGAGCACAGTCTCCTCCTGGTCCTCCACCTTCATGCGACACCCTGCGCTTGTCTCATAGATAGTCACATCCGGATGGTATTCGTAGAAATAGGCATAGTCAGACTCGGCTTGTTGCCAGATTTGGCCATTGTCCAACTTGAAGATCGTTTCGCCACTCCAGCCTTCGACTTCTCCCGTGATTGAAGATCCAATTGCAGGCGAGCAGCTACTGCGACGAATGACCGTTCGAGGCAAGACCAAGGACAAACGCAAGAGCACAGGTGTCAAAGTCCGTCCCGCGACGGTAAACCGCGAGCTGGCATGTCTTCGCGCGATGTTCAATCACACCGCAAAGGATCACCCAGAACTACGCAACCCGGTAAGCCAGGTCAAGTTTCTGACGGAGGCGAATCAGCAGGAGCGCGTTCTCACGTTCGCAGAACAGCGGAAATGCTGCCACCCCGACTCTCGCCGCGGTCGCAGGGCTGATCCTCGAAACCGGGATGCGGCCCGAAGAAGTCTTCACCCTCCAAACCACCGCGTTGCGCCTCAATGATCGATTCCTGAAGATCGAACGGGGGAAATCGCCGGCGGCGGCGCGTCGCAGGCTCGACCTAACGGATACCGCAATAGCGATTCTAAGGCGCCGCGTAGCCGTCGCTGTCAAGTTGGAGAGCCCTTACCTATTCCCCTGCGATGCAGACGCCAAGCGACCCCTACCAGGCATTCAGAGCGCCGATGCACGAGCATTGTCTGACAGCGGTGTGGCCGCCTTTCGGCCTTATGGCGTACGGCACACTTGGGCGACAAGAGCGGCCGAAGCTGGAATAGACCTGGTAACACTCGCTTCTATGCTCGGCCACAGCAGGATCCAGATGGTGATGCGATACGCTCACCCCTGGAAAAACTTGTGAAGCACAACGCAGCTCGAGAAAAAGCAGAGCGCATCAAGGCGCCGCGTCCTGCACTGGTTCGACGCAAAGCGGCCACATAGAACCGAAGACTAAATTGTGGCCGAAATTGTGGCCGATACCTGTTGTTACCGAGTGATATGGGCAAATACGCGATTCTACAAAACCAGCGGATTTATTGATCAATATCACTCTGTCTCATCTCGTATCATCCGGTTCCGCTGGTCTCCAAAACCAGTATTCATGGGTTCGACTCCCATCCGGTGCTCCAACAAAATAAACGGCTCCCCTTGGAGGGCTCCAAGCACACCTTGAAGGCCACCCGAAATCGCTATCAGCACGGCAGCATTCGAAAGTCCCGAGAGCTAAGGGCTTCGCCCGGGAGTACCGGTACTACATCACCTACAGCTTAAAAAGGGTTATTACCGAGCGGTCGATTGTGGACCCAGTCGAGATCGACGAACCCGGACGATGTGCTCTCTGTCGTATACGCGAACAGTGCTGGCCGGGCTCCCTTCCACCAGCTGGGCTTGATCTGCGTTGCCGCACCAAGCGGCTGAAACGAACGGCCATCGTCAAGGCTATAAGAATATCTCGCCTCGTCGCGGTCCACCTGTACGCGCAGCTGAAGAATATTCTGTGAGATCGATGGCCCCTGGGTACGGTTCGGAAGGTGAAAATAGCTTAGCCGCCGTTCGTTGCCCGATTGCATGATTTCCAGACCGCTGGCGGATTTCTCAAACATCGCAAGGCCTGTGCACGCACCCGTCTTCATGCCGGTCAGGTCCATCCGAACTGTGAACTCAAATGAATTACTCTGCATGCTCTGGGTTAACGTGTTGCGCGCATCCAGCAGACCCTCGGCAGGCATGGGGATCAATCGCAGATAACCGTAGCGGGCGGTCAGTGACCAGTGCGCATCGTCCGGATTATGATTCCATTCCCATTGCGGGCTGAGCTGCTCGCTGTTGAACTCATCCGACGTCTGCGGCTGTGATTGCGAAATGGTGCTCGGGTGGCCGGGGATCGGGTCGGACGGTACCGGCTCTCCGGTTGTCGCTCCGTTTTCCGCTTCACCGATAATTGGCCAGTCGTCCTGCCAACGTACGGGCTCCAGATGAACAATGCGACCATGTGCTCCGCGCGACTGGAAGTGAACAAACCAGCCCTCACCATCTGGGGTTTCCACGTAAGCTCCCTGGTGTGGACCGTTAACGTCGGTCGAGCCCTCCACAAGAACAACCCTATGCTCGTATGGGCCATAGATATTCCGCGAACGCAGCACCGCCTGGGATCCAGTGCCTACACCGCCGAAAGGAGCAAAGATGTAGTAATAGCCGTTGCGCTTATAGATCTTCGGGCCTTCAAGAACGGGCAGATTCTCCCGGTCTTCCACGATGACTCTTCCCTCATCCAGAACATGTTTGCCATCGGCCGACATGCGGTGCAGGATAAGTGGGCCTGCGCCGACCTTCGAGTGAATAAGGTAGGCCTTTCCGTCGTCGTCCCAGAAGGGACAGGGGTCTTCAAGGCCAGCCTGATCGATCACCGCAACTGGGGCGCTCCACGGTCCGGCGATGCTTGTCGCCGTGCTGACAAAAATGCCTTCCTTCGGCGTCGGGAAATAGACATAGAAAAGCCCCTCGTGTTTTCGGATCGACGGAGCCCACACTCCACCGCCATAGCGGTTACCGCCGATCATGTTGTAACTCTGGTCCATCTCCAGGCGCTGCACTACGTGGCCCACGATAGTCCAGTGCACCAAGTCGGTGGACTGCAATATGGGAATACCGGGCACGAAATGGAAACTCGATGCGATCAGATAATAGTTGGCGCCGTCGCGGATAACGTCGGGGTCGGAGTAGTCGGCAAAGAGTATTGGATTACGATAAGTCTCTTCAACGGCTGGGCGCACCACCTGCGACGAGATGGTCACCACTCCGACTGACATCGATGCTCCCATTACCAATACTTTCTGAAACCATCCCGCGGATCCGCTCATGCGGTGGCCTGACATCCTTTCCACAACTCGCGTCCATCACTCGTGGCTCTGCGGCAGCGATCGGCTAGTCCGACTTATTCGTAAACCGCGGCCGGCGATAGAACATGCGAAAGACAAGGATAACTCCGCCGTCCTCCATTCGGCCTGAACTCCGCGGAGACACAGTTTCCAAACGGGGATCTGCACGTCAGACCGGCGCAGGCGCACCAGGCTGCCTGCAACTTCTAAAACAGCAGCTTCAATGAGAGCTGAGCGATGCGAGGATCGTTTGTGAAGTTGGAGTTCTGCGGAGACGTACTCGTGATCCGGCCGAACGTCGAGTTGGTTGTAGTGTTCGGGTCGCCGAAATTCGTATGGTTCAGCACGTTGAAGTACTCGGCGCGGAACTGCAAGGAAGTCCGTTCGTTGAACGGAAAGAAGCGCGCCAGACTTATATCCCAGTCCATGTACTGCGGGCCGACGTAAGCACCTTTCTGCGCGTTTCCGTAGGTTCCAACCGGATTATTGGTGAAGCTGGCGGGATTCAGATACGACTTGCAAATGGTTCCTGTGGCGCATGCAGAGCCGCCATACGCGGGACCTATGACCACGGCACGGTCGCGCTGCTGTCCGGAGCCGGAGTTGTTAGAGGTGCTGGAGAAGATGGTCAACGGATCTCCACTGCTGAACCTGACCAGACCTGTTGTCTGCCATCCATTGACCAAGTAGCGCGCCACCGCCGACGCTCCATCCAGAACTCTCGGAAGGGTGTAGACATAAGACCCCGAAATGACGTTCCTGTGATCGAAGTCCGACGGCCCATAATCAAGTCTCTTGAAGTTCGAAACTGTGATCGGATAAACGTAGGAGTTACCCGCTCCAATCGAAGTTGCGGCGGCGTTATACGGCATATTATCGAGCGCCTTCGACCAGGTGTAATTGAAGAGCAGCGACAGGCCATTGCGGGCACGCTGCTGAACCGAGAACTGCAGCGAGTTATAGTTGGTGTTAGAGCCGGTATTGGCTTCCGTAATGGTCTGGCTGTAGCAGCTATTGTTCCCCGCGCATCCAGGTTGATTGTAGATGCGCGTGCCGTTGACGAATGGGTTGAGCTCAATTGGTACCCACGCGTGGTTGCTCACCTCGCCCACATATGCGATACGCGTGGAAAGGCCTGTGGCCAGTTGCTGCTCCACGGCCAGGTTGTATGCGTAAGTAAGCGGATCCTGGAAGCCTCTGAACGGGTCATACGTCAGGAATGCCTGAGGCGGAATTGGAGAGGTCGGGGGAGGCGGCTGCGGCGCCGGGAACGGGTTCGGAGTTCCATAGCTTCCGTAGGGATCGAGGAAGGTAATCTTCGCGCCACCCGCATTTGTGACGTCTACGTTCGTTATGAATGGCGAGGTGTTGGTGTAAATGTTGAAGAGCGTGCTGTTGATGCGGGAATCCCAGAACATGCCTGCGCCGCCGCGGAGACTGGTCCTCCCTGTGCCGAAGATGTCCCAGGCAAAGCCGAGTCTCGGCATAAAGTGATCGTAGGCGGAATTGACTCCATTCGGATTGAACCCGGGATCGCCCGCGAACCGGAGACCGGCAGGCGCGAGAGGATAGACTGTGGAGTGCGTGCCGGCCGACCAGAGCGCCGGGAAGAAACTACCCATGCGCCCCTCCGCCTCATGCCAGGGAACGAACGGCTCGTAACGCAAGCCTAAATCGAGGGTCAAGTTCCGAGTGGCCTTCCAGCTGTCCTGGACATAGGCGCCATAGAAGTTCGCGCGGGCGTTGAAGAACTGGCCCGACGCCTGCGAAAATTCATAGGTGTATCCAAGTAGGAAACTGGCAATCGCGTCCCCCGTGTTGTTCGCATTGAACGTGAAGTTACCCGGCTGCCGATACAGATTGTTCACATCGATCTTGCTTACCTCGCCGTGGAAACCGAACGCGATATTGTGGTTGCCGTGCACAATATGGACGTCGTCAATCAGGGTGTAATTGGCTCTGCGGAAAAAGGCTTGCGGATTTGCGCCAATACTGAAGTAACCCGTCGCCGCGATCGAATTGATCTGCTTGAACGCGGGCTGCCAGATATTGACGCCCAGGTCGGCTAAGTCGATGCTGCCCGGAAGTGGGCCGCGGCTATCGTTCTCGAGCTGATAGGTGATGATGAAGTTATTCAAAATGTGGTCGTTGAAGGTATGGTTCTCCGAGATTAAAGAGTTGTAGTAGTTGTTTTTCGCATAATCGGCGTAAGTCAACAGATTTTGGAGATTGAGGACGCCGTCCAGGCCATAGTTGTCCTGGAAGTATCGGACCGTCAGCCGATCTTTTTCGCCGATCTGCTGATCGTACCGGGCTGTGGTCTCGCCTAAATCATAGAAGGAAGGAGCCTGGAAGCTGACGGTGCCGCTCGCGTTCTCCTGTGAGAGCGGAAGGTATGTCAACAGCTTCGTCGATGCGGAGCTGTAATCGCTGGTGGCCACCTGCGTGGTGAAGGTGCTCCCGACCGGCGTGCATGGATAGACGTGTGTCGGTTGAAGCGGGTTAACGATACAGGATTTCTCATTGGCGAAGGTGCCATTGAGCTGCGCCGGTGTCGGCAACGTCGCGGCGGTTGCGGTTGTAGCCACCTCGTGGTTGATGGTCTTCTGATATCCGACAAAAAAGAACGCCTTGTCGCTGTGAAACAGGTGGGGTATCGCGACCGGTCCGCCGATAGTGCCCCCAAACTGGTTCCGCTTCAGCGGGTCGACCGTCTTTACGCCATTGACGTAGCTGAAATAATTCGCCGCGTTGAAGACCCTGTTGCGGAGAAATTCAAACAGGTCGCCGTGATATTTCGATGTGCCGCTCTTGGTGATGATGTTGACGACACCCCCGGCATTCTGGCCATATTCCGCGCTGTAGTTGCTGGTCTGCACGCTAAACTCCTGCAACGAATCAGGCATTGGAAAGGGGCCATTGACGTTTGTGTATTCATCCACGTTGTTGCCGCCATCTAGCAGATAGTTTGTCTGACCGACAAGCGTGCCATTGGCCGAAATGGTAAAAACTACCGGAAAAGTTTTGCTGTTACCCTGGTCCGCCTGGGCAGACGGCGCAACCGTAACTCCCGCGACCAGGGCGGTCAGCGTGGCCGCATTGCGGCCATTCAGTTGCAGATCGTTCACCTGCGCCGTGCCGATCACCTGAGAGAGCGTCCCAGTCGTGACGTCCACCTGTGTGGATTGACCGCTCACCGTAACAGTCTCGCTCGTACTTCCCGTCTTGAGGGTGACGTTGGTCGTCACCGCGGCATCCGCGTTGGCCTGCACGCCTTTTTCCGTGTACGTCGCAAAGCCAACGTGGTTGACTGATATGTCGTAGACCGTCGGCGCCAACGAGGGGAAGACGTACGTTCCTTCGTTATTTGTCGTCGTTTTGAGCATCAGACCCGTGCTGGCTCGGGTTGCCGTCACCTCGGCGCCTGGAATGACCGCGCCGGTCGAGTCCGTCACGGTGCCCCTGATGGTGGCATATCCTTGCGCAAATACCGCGTGGGGCGTCAAGAGGAACATGATGTGTAACACGGCAACAATGACGGTGAGCTTGAGAAAAGCACTCATGTCGGCCTCCTTAAGAACGTCCATCCCTTGCGTCTCGGCTCGGTCGACGTGTAAGTAATTTGGCGCAATGGGATCGGGCATATGGATGTCCCCCTCGTGTGTGGTAGGAGCGCGGCCCGGCTGATCCCTTGAGAAGAGATGAGTAGAAACTCTGTACTCTTTTGTCAATGTTTTGTCAAAATTGCGGCGTTGTGTATTCGCCTTCTCTAGTCGCCAAGACTTCAGGCTGTCGGCAACATCGCTTAATAGCTGGCGTCGAATTCTTCTGGAAACCGTGTTCTCGGCGTGCTCAGATGTAGTTTCCGAAAACGCGACGCCAGGTACCGCAAGATGCGCGCAGGGTGATTTTTGATGCGCTGTATTAGCCGGAAGAGGCCCCGGCAATACTCCGGATGGCGAATGGGGAAGCTATCCATGAATCAGCTTTGGGCGGCTCAGTTGGTGCTAATCGCCGAGTCACTCATCGACTGGCGGCGCCTAGTTCGCCGAGGCACAATTTTCTACAATCAATTGCAGACTGACAACCGGCTTCATCCTGAACCGCACCCCCAAGGATCTTGCCGCTGGGGACGAGCGATGATTTATCCGAGGGTGACCGCGGCAACCTCGTAGTCTTCGACGCGCGGTATGGTGAAGCTCAGAAGCTGGCCTACCAATCGGAAAGGCACGGTGTGTCCGGCGCTCAGTAGCTCGACGAATTTCACCTTGACGCCTACCGGCAGCGTGATGCTGACAGCCTGCGGGCCGAGCGGATAGATCGACTGCATCCAGCCGTGGTACGTGTTGGGGTTGGTGTAGTTGAGCAGATGGACGGCGTAGCCGGGGTTAGTTTCCCATGCGAAGAACTCGATGAAGCCTTCGCCCTGGATGTGAACAATACTCTCGTCATGGGTGATCCAACGGATAGTGTTGTGTAGGAGACGGAGGAGGTCGCCGTGGCCAGTGAGCCAGTAGGTTCGCTCGATGTCGCCGGGAAACCAGGCCATGCGGCTGGAGCCGGCCTCGCGCAGGACGACGGCTGGCTCATCAGTGTGCGAGGGGGATGGGTAAGCGAGTTCTGGTGGATACTGAACGAAGCCGGGGACGACCGTAAGCACAGGTTGCTGCACGGACCTAAGCGGAAGGCGGTTTTGGGCGCCAGGGAGCCAATTGGTATCAGTGAAGCCGGCGAGTATGGGGTGCTGGCGCTCGATACGTCCGTAGTATGCGTTGCCATTTGTGCCGACGACGTCGCCCGCCTTGCTGACGTCGAAGAGATCGGCGAGGCCGAGCTCAGGGCGCTGATTGAGGTTTTCGTCGTAAAGGCCCGTCTCGAAACTGGCCATGATCGATCCGCCGGAATGAACATAGTCATGGATCTGTTGGCACTGGCGGTCGCTGAGCATGGCGATGTTGGGCAGTAGAAGAGCGCGATACTTGCTGAGGTGTTGGAGATCAAGGCGGTCTTCGTGCACGAAGTCGAAGGTGAAGCGGCCCCGGAGAAGGGTCTCGTAGAGACCGTGGGTCGTCTCGCGCATGTACTCGCGGGAGTGCGCCGCGGAGGGCCCTTTGTAGAGGAGTTGGGTACTTTGGCCCATGACAACGCCGATGTTGGCGATGGAGCCGCGGCACTTGAAGTGGGCGTCATGTTTGGCAGTCCAATGGAAATAGTTGGTGCCGACTTCTTGCCAGCGGCGGTCTTCGCCGAGGCCGGCCTCGGATCCGATGAAGTGGTAGTAGGGGATCATGCCGCTGGCGAGGGTTTCGTTCATCCACATCTTTGCCTCCGCAGGATTCTTGGAGGCGTTGCGCCAGCGGACGAGACCCGTGGAATAAGCGGCAGTGATGTTGGTGACCGGGAGGGAACCGTCTTGGACGGCGTTAGCGACTCGGCCCTGGAGCGTGCATCCCCAAACGGGGGGATCGTCGTTAGTGCGACCCTGATTGTCACCTTGGAACCAGGCGACGATTTTTGCGAGCCGGTCGAGGTTGGGGCTGGCGTGGACGTTGCCGCCGAGGTTGGCGAAGTAAAAGCTGTCGGACTTTTTTTCTTTGGTGATGGCGTCGTACTTGCTCCAGAGCTCGAAGAGACGATCGTTGAAGGCGCGCCAATAGGCGGGCGTTCCTGTAGGCGGCAGCTTGCTGCAGATGGCGCAGTAGCACTCGGGCAGGCTGCCGATGGGAGGCCATCCGTTGGTGTAGAAGCAATCGACATCATAGAGTGAGTTGACTTCGTGGATGATGGCGGGGATGTACTCGTCCATGTAGGTGGAAAACATGCAAGTCTTGAAGAGGCGCGAGTCTTCGCCGCTTAACTGCACGGAGCCGTCTTTGTAGCGCATGGCCCATTCGGGATGGGCCTCGAGGGCGTCGCCCCAGTTGAGGTCGGGACTCATGCGGGCGACGACGCGCATGCTACGCTTTTTCGCTGCGGCGACGCACTCCCCAAAGAAATCTCGGTTGTCAAGAAATTTTCCGTGTCGATGGAACTTCACCTTGGAGGGATAGAAGGCGAGAATACCGGTGACGCTGACGAAGACCATGTCGGCACTGGCGGAGTGCCAGTAGTCAGCCCATTCCTCGATGTTCATAACGGCGGGGTCATGCTCGGTCATGTTGCTCTGGCCGACACGACGAATCTTCTGCTGCCAGGGTTGAGTGGCTGAGGCGAGGGGAGCCAAGCGCGCCGGTAGAGGGACGAGTTTCGGTGCGGGGTCGCGTAGGGCAGCAACCCTGTCGGCGGAGAGTGAAGGGGCAGGATCGAGAGCGTCAAACACGGTCGCCAATGGAAATGCTGCTGCTCCGGTCTTGAGGAAGATGCGGCGATTAAACATCGATGTTCCCCTTGCTTCATCTGTTGGGAAGTGTAATCGCTAGCCGAAAAGATGTAACCTGCTTCGAGCGGTAGGCTATTTGCCATGCCACAAAGCGCCGCAGATCTCTTGAACGCAAAGCTTGCGTCTGTCGCGGCCGACGTTGAGGCAATCGAAAAACTGAGCGCCTAGGAGCCGCTCTGGAATCCCATCGCAAGGTTGACGATATCGTCTTCTGATTCCATCGGACGGGTGGGCCTTCAAGAGTAGCTAGTTTGGCTTTCCACCTGGCTTTTTCGTTGTTTTCTTGTTGTTGCTATCTGTCTCAGAACTATCCGCCGGAGGCTGGTCATCAGTGCTTGAAGCTTTTGCTGCTTGAGCGGTATAGGCGCTCAGAGCCTGAACTCTCACGTTGAGGCTGGCGTAAGTGACCGTGGGTATTGCGTTGGCTACCCGCTGGTCGGGAGCACTTTTATCGGACGAGTTAACAAGATAACCACCCTGTGCTGTGAGGTCCTTCATGTCTTTTTGAAAATCAGCCTCTTGTGCTTTCGGTACCAGGAAGTAGTTGCCGGCAATAAGCTTGAGCGCATTGACTGATATCAAGGAGTTGTCGGCCCCCTCTTGCGTTGCAGCCACATCTTTTCGGGAGGAGTTGAGCAGAAAATTACTAGGGCTTGATTTTTCCAGCGTTCCATAAAAACTATAGAACGCCTGAAGTGCAGGCAGGCTGATTGCAGGGAAGCCCAACAGGGGTGTCATAATTTTGGCGGCCTGCATCGTGTAACTCAAAATATTGTCCAGGAGAGAGGTCCTTGGAGTCGTCGTAATATTCACGCTCATATGGCCTGATCCCTGCTTCAATAGGACACGATTCAACGAAGGGGCCCCGGGCAAGGTTTGGCCATTTTGTGACTGACTAAAGTCAAGATCCTTAATCGCCGGGAGTTTGCTCGCCTTATCGGCGAAGACCGTGGCGATGGCCGCCCAGACAAGGGGACCCACGAACTCGCTTCCTGCTACCTGTTGCAACGAAAGGTGAAGTTGGCCAAACTGCGCCTTCGCCAGTTTTGAAGTATCCAGCTTGCCAGGTCGGAAGCCGCTGATTTCCATTGTTACAACAGCGTCCTCGGTGAACGTGGGCAGCTCGTTCGCCTTGATATCTTCAACCCATCGGATGCCCGTCGATTCGCTGTAATGGACGAAGCGCGGGTCCCGCTCTTCATTGGGTGTGCCTTGGCTACCACCCCGACTCCTCTGTGATTCGCTCAGATAGAGCGTGTCCCAATATTTCTCACCAGCTGTCTTAGCTTGGGGTGAAGTGCCAGCGACCTCTGCAGCAGCGTCTGCAAGATTTAATTGCGAGGCGAGCAAAGTAAACAATCCGGCGCTTGATGTAGCGGAAAGAAAGTCTCGTCGAGATACAGTCATACTCAGCTCCGATCAACTTCGGTTACAAAACTCAACTCTGTTCAACTTCGGTTACAAAAAGCCCTTCTGTATGCAAGTGAAACCGTCCAGATGGGAAAAGTTTCGACCCTTCATCGGCCATGCCATGACGCTAGGCCTTATTGGACGATCAGCGTAAGTTGCAGGTTGGCGGATTGAGCACCAGAGGTCGCAGTGACCGTGACATTACTCGTAGCGGCCGGAGTGCCGGTAGTGGAGTTGCCTCCGGTGGTGGTGCCGCTGCTGCCACCGGAGCTACAACCAACCAAGAGCGACACAACAAATAATGGGACCAGGAGTCTAAGGATTCGCAATTGCTTCCGAAGTCTGACGCCGAACAGGACGCAGATCATTCCAGGAAACAAGATTGCATAAGCCGTAGCATTCTGGCGTCTACCCTTCTCTAACCTGCCACTCGTGGGAGCTGTAGTCGATATTTGCAGCGCTGCACCTGTACTACTGGCGTTGCTCAGATTGCAGGCCGCTCCCGTCGGAAGACCGGTACATGCGACTGAGATGCTCGCTCCGGTGAAATTGGAAAACGTCAGTGCCGTGGATCCAGATCCCCCCGGCGCAGAGATTGTGATTGTTGTGGGATTGGCGGTCACGCTCGCCGAAGGTTGTGGTGCGACCACGACCGAAAGAGTAGCGCTCGCGGTCAGTGGCGTGCTTTCCGAATCGTTTACCTTGAAAGAAACGCTGAAGGTACCGCTCTGGGTGGGAGTACCAGAGATCGCACCAGTACTTGCAGCCAGGGACAAGCCCGCAGGCAAGCTACTGCCCGATGCAACACTCCATGTATAGGGGGTAGTGCCGCCGGTAGCGGCCAGATTCGCCGTGTAACTGACGCCTACTGTTCCGCCAGGCAAACTGGTGGTGGTTATTGAGAGCGATACTGGCGCGATTACGATGGAAAGGTTTGCTGTGGCCGTAGAAGGAGTACCTTCTGAATCGGTTACCTTGAAGCTCACGGCGAACGTCCCGCTTTGCGTGGGAGTTCCGGAGATGCCTCCACTGCTTGCAGAGAGCGACAACCCCGTAGGAAGACTACCGGAGGCCAAACTCCACGCGTAAGGAGCAACGCCATTGGTCGCGGACAGATTCGCGGTGTAGGTGCTCCCTACTGTCCCATTGGGCAGGCTTGTCGTCGTGATCGAGACCGGCACCGGACTGACAGTCAGAGTCGCAAATCCAGACTCTGTGCCTCCACAGGTCAAGGCGTACGTGAAAGTTCCGATCTGGCTGGGTGTAATCGTAGCCGACCCGGAATAGCCGCTCGTGGAGCCGAAGCCCGTCTGAAGACCGGTCCAGGTGCCAGCTCCTGCAGTTCCATTCTGAACGAAGGCATCGCACTGCTGGGCGGTCATTGAAAACGCATTCGAGACGCTCCACGCCAGATTCACCGACGATCCAAGAGTGATCTGCGACTTGGAAAGGTTGAGTAGTACTGGCGCGGCCAGAGTCGGTGAGGCTGCGACTTCGAAGACAGCGCCGCTACCTGTGTAGGTAGTGGTTGTTCCGTAAAAATTTCCGTTACTCGCCTGGATCATCGAGGATTGAAGTATTGGATTGGATGCCCCATAGGAAAAAGCGGCGTAGAAGTTGCCGGATGGGTCGAGCGAATTGAGCGGGCCAGAAGAGGCCGATGAGATCTCGCTTGGGGTGAGTTGGAAGACGTCGTTCCAACCGACGCCGTAAAGGTTGCCATCGCTGCCCAGGGTAAGTCCAGTCGTCGCGCCCCCTCCGTCTCCGGTTTTATCGAATGTGTAAATGGTCAGCGGAGGCGCACTCGGAGACGGTGAGGTCGAGGGAACGCACTGAAACAGCGTGCTCGGTACGCTTGGAGTTGACGTTCCAATCGTCTGGCCAACTGGATTGGTAACATAATTCACACCTACGACGTAGGCCGCTGTCGAGGTGCCATATAGGGTCACCTTTGAACTGCTACCCTGCGTCAGTGTGGTCGGAAAACTGGTAAGGGACCATGGATTGCCTCCTGTTGGGAGGCCGCTTCCCGGCTGCCTGATTATGACATTTGGTTTAACTCCAGCGCTCCTGGTGTCCGGAATAGGCCCCTCACCACCAGTACCGGGACCATTGGGGATGTTGGGGCTGTTGTCAGTTAAGGAACACACCGCACTCAGGGTGTTTGTGGCGAGTACATATTCAAAGACAACTCCGCACCCTAAGGGTTCGCCGCTACCAGGTAGAGTGAGGCAAGTCGAGTTACCTCCTATTTGGGCCGTTCCATAGAGATTGCCATCACTTCCCTGGAGAAGTGAATTAGGAAAATAGAACTGACTAGAAAAAACGGAGTTCTTAAGAACCTGAAATATGTTCGAACTGTTTTGCCCAGGTGCAACGCTAAAGAGTACGCCGTAGGTCCACGGGTAGCCGGAACACGTTGTGGAGTTGTTATTGTTACAAGCCAGAGCGCTCCCATACAGCGTTCCGTTACTTCCCACGATCAGCGAATTCGGAAATGCTCCTTCCGAAACGCCGTTAAGGCTGTGTAGCGACGAATAAGATCCTGACGTCGAGATCTCGAAGACGGTACCACACCCAATATCTGTGCTACCGGTACTATTGAAACAGAGACCGGTTGTCGATCCGCCAAACGCGGTTGTGCCGTAGAGATTTCCGTCCGCGCCTTGGACCAAACCGGTAGGCGACGATCCGTCTGTGCCGCCTGCAAAGCTCTTGAGCACAGTCATCGTCTTGCCGTCTTTGCTTAAGCGAAAGACCGTTCCGAAATTTGACGACCCGCCGGTCGATGTTGTGCCGTACAGGTAGCCGTCCTGTGCCTCGATTAGACCATTGGGATTGCTGCCATCTGAACCGGTAAACGAATGCAGGGCGACTGGCACAATAGCCTGAGAGAAAGCCGACTGCGCACCAAGGAGAGAGAGACACACACAAGCACATACAGCAAAACAGCGCATAAGGGGCCCTTCCGAGCTTTAAAGGATCACGGACAAGTGGAAATGCTGGAATACGAACTAAAGCAACTCTTGTGGATATCGAACGTTAGCTCCAATCCGAGTTGAAGGCAAGAGAAAAATTGTGAATATTGAAGTCTGCTTACGAAGGCTCATTTAGCAACCGGAAAAGCCTTCACACGCTATTGCCAGTTGCCCATAAGTACGAAGGGAGCCCAATAATAGGGATTCGTGAAGTTGGTGGGCCCACCATCGATGCCCATCGCGGCCTTGGGCTTGATCCGGCCCTCGAGAAGATCAAGCTGAGCCTTTTGAAGAGCTGCAGCCTTTGTTAACGCGCCGTTAGAGCCTATCCATTGGCGATAAAAATCGCCCATCAAGACACCCGTGCTCTGATCGTTGACCTCCCATAGTGAAGAGATAACGGCCTTCGCCCGCTTCTGAAGGACCGCAGTGCTCACCCCTTCCATCTCAAACCCGTCGCCAGCGACGCTTGCTGCAGCGGTTTGGCATGCCGATAGTGTGACCAACTCTTTCCCAGCGATATGAAGGCTCCTATCATTTCTGAAATCAGAAACCGAAAGGTGGTACCCCTTTGCGTCCTGATCCTTGCCCGCCAAGAGAAGATACGAGAGGTCATCATCTCCTGGTTTGAGGAGAAAATGACTTGCGATATGGACGATCGACTGGGTGTTGATCTGCTGTTCCATTGCCGTTTCAGTGAACTTCTCGTCCAGCAAAATCGTTCCCGGCAATACTCCCCGCGACTGTGGCAAATTAGGATCGGAGACGATTTCATTCAGCTCCTCCTTCACGTTCGGCAGAGGGCCCAGAGCGTCTTCATAGGATCGACTCGTCCCCATAGCGATGGCACTCGCATGGGTGAGGTTCGGGACGTCGGCTAGAGAAAGATTCAGGGGCGTGAAGTTAACGACGCTGTAGGTCTGGATAAGATAGCGATTCGTGGCCGGGTCGCGGAGAGCACTTACCGGTATGTAGCGCAAGGTGCCGTCGAGATACCAGATCAGGGTCTGGCCGTCCGCCTGTTCGATGTCCTTCTTGATGGGCCCAAAGATTATGCTAAACAGATCCTTGGCCGCTGCTTCAGGACTCTGTTGCGGGTGACTGAGCACGTCCAGGAAATGAAAGCACTTTTGCTCCAATACCTTTTTCGAGATTGGGTACGATCGCCAGACCATCTGTGAGCCCGTGATGACAATTAGCCTGAGATGATCGTCACCGATGAGGGTGTAAATTCCAACGGTATGGGGTTTACTTGCTATGACATCCTGCAGGGTCGAAGTAACCTCCCTAATACGGGTGATTTGTTCATTAGCATCTTTCGCCGGCTTCAATCCTGTATATAAGTTGTGAAGATATTCATCGAAATCGCGATCAGCTTTTTTCAGCGTTGCCTGCAGCTGTTCATATTTCGCTTGTTTTTCGGGTGAGCTATGCCCCTCTGTCTCCAGGGTATGAAGCTGTTTATTTAGCGCAACGATGTTTTCGTTGTCCTTCTCATATTGGTCTTCGAATTTGCGTTCCACCGATGTTCTCGACGGATTTGCGCCCAGGTCATTGGGCTGGCCTCGTATGTAGTCGGAGTACTCCTGTACCTTCAGGAGATCGAGAATCTGTTGCGCCTCACTTAGGCGACCTTCCTCAATCAGGAGTTCCGCAAGACTGCGATAGGCTTGAACCTTTGATTGGAGAAAGGAACTAATCAGATCATTGCTAAGTCCAGTCATGTTTCGACGAATGCTTTGAAATCTTTCGACCGCCTGTTTTCCAAAAAAGATGGCGACTTCATTTTGCTTGCCATGCTGAAAGTGATTCATCAGAGAAGCGTCAACGCGCCCCTCAAGATCAGGCTGGCCAGTCTCCTGTGCAATATGTAAAGCACGGAAATAGTCGGAAGCGGCATCTGCCTCTTCCAGGGACCCGATACCCCAGGCCGAGTATGCAGGAATGGCAGGATTTTTCGCTCGCGTCGCTTCCGCGATAGCCAACTGATAGTAGCGTCTGGCCAATTGTGGATTGCCAAGGTCTGCAGATACTGCACCGAGATTGTTCAGAGTAAGAGACAGCGAGTTCAAGTCGCCCGTTTTTTGCAACATGGGTACAGCCTGCAAGTAAAGGCGTCGCGCAGACGCCGGCTTACCCATATTTCTATTGACTGTCGCAATCTCACTTAGTGTTGGGCCTTCCGCAGCAAGATCCCCGGTTCTCCTTTCAGTATCGAGAGCCCGATTGAGCAAGGAGAGGGCGGTTGGCAGGTCACCCAAGTCCTCATATGTTTTTGCGATAGCGTGCGATATTGATGCGACGGCACTTTCATCAGCAAGTTTTTGCTCAAGCGAGAGAGCCTCGGAGTAGCTTTGCAAAGCCTCTCGTGGCTGTCCCTTGTCCTCATATATCGACGCGATATTTGCCAAGGCAGCAGCTTTATTGCGGCAATCATTGATCTGATTTTCCAGCGCAATAGCGCTCTTGAATAAGAGGAGCGCTTGCTCAGGGTCACCGGGTTGGTAAACGGTGCCCTCGTCGATAAGGACAATTCCCTTAGTGCGAAGATCCGCCGCGTTAGTGCTTAGCTCGAGAGCTTTATCGAAATAGTGCATCGCCTTATCCGAGTCACTACTCGCGTAAACCTCCCCGAGAGTAGTCAGCGTTGCGGCGGAACCCGACCGATCCCCTGCATGGTCATAGATGTCAAGGGCCTTATCGAGAGCCTCTGTAGCGAGCTTTGGATCAGCAAGATGGTTGTAGGCATCCCCTAGTACATCTAAGACGCTGGCTTCGCTACGCGTGTCTCCCGTACGATGCAGTAGGTCAACGGCTTGCTTTAGATAGGGAAGGGCTAAGTTGTAGCGACCGGCTGACGCATAAAGTTTACCCAAAACAGCAGTCGCTCTCGCCTGCCCGGATATATCTTGAATGCCGCGATAGATTGCTAGCGATGTCCTGGCCTGGCCTATATCGTGGTCGAAGTTAGCTTCACAGGCGTTTGGGTCCAGACGATCCAATAATACGGAGGCTTGTTCGGCTTTTGGTTCCGATCCAGAGTTCTGCGATTGAGCGACGCTTATCTGACGCCCAGCCGTGGTCGCAAGGATCATTAGGGCGACTGCGTAAACACAGCCTCTCACGAATGTCGGGGTCAACAGCGTCGCTTTGATTGCGACACGCATCCGGCTCTTGCATATTCTGTCAGGAACATAATTTATGAAAAAGAAAAGAGAGACTCTCTGAAAGGATTTTGGCATGCTGGCAGTCGAAGTTTGTGCAATTCAAGTCGGATACTGAGAAACGATCTGGACGCTTTTGCTTCCGCAATCCAGTGAACAGGAGTATACGCGAGGTTTTTCCGGATTTTGAAAAAAGCAGGAGATGAACGCCCTTTGGAAATCGTGCTGATCATCGCTTAGGCAGCTCTCTGGAGCAGCTGCGACCGAAGGAGGCTAGTGCGAACTCATGCTGTAAATCGTGCTGTGGGAGGGCGCCCCCCACGACTGCGCCACCCAAGCCGCCGACTACCGCGCCAATTTCGGTTCCAACACCTCTCCCAAAAAACACAGTGATCCGTTGAACAGGATGTCGCTACCCCGTCCCGCCTAGCGCAGCGGCGCCGACACCCGCACCAAGACGCCAAACTAAACTCGTGCTTCTGTCGCGTTTAGAAGTAGCCGGTGGAAACCAGCCCCGACTCAGGAAACAGAATCTCCCACGATGGATCGAGGTACATCCAGCGCTGCGTACTGAACCAGCTCGTCGGTATTTCAGGAACATGCAGCAGACCGTGGCCCCCCACGCAGATCAGTTCAGTTCCGTTCCAGGCCAGGAAGTTTCTCGACGGCTGACCGACCCTTGCAGGATGTGTCAGTTTTCCAAGACACACCGGGCACCGTTGGCGTTGGTCTCGCAGTACCCAGCGCAGCCCAAACAGGCAGATTGAAAATGAAGATATGAGTTGGATGTACTCCGACGAGAGCGTGTCCAGGGTAGTACGCAGATACGCCAGATCGAGCGATACAAAATAAACAATCGGCAGGAGCAGCGCTAGCTTTCCGCCTAGAAAGCTCCAGCGACGAAGTCTCGTAGACCACGAGAGCTTCCGCGAGCTCAACCGGTACTCTCCCAGCGGGAGCGATGTTGTTGCCGGCAACGCAAGAAATGCAAGAATCACCGCAAACCGGAAGAGGTTCCACGGTTCTCGCGTCCTCTCCGCGAGAGACACACATAAGAAATCGTCGGCAGTTCCGTCCGGCTTTGGCGCGGTCATACGCCAGCGCTCGCTCCACCGCTCTTGCGCCGCCAATGGTGTCAGATGGGCCACGACGAAGCCGGCACCATTCGAAACCGTTTCAATGTCGGGCTCCAACAGCCAGGCGTCCACCTTGCCGGGCAGCTTCCACGAACCAGCGGACACGACTCCGTCGATTACAGCCTCACGAAGACCCACCCGCACGACGCGCCCGGCAATATGAGGATCCTCACCAAACTTCTTCTTCCACACCGCATCGCTGAGGATCAGCCTCGGCATGTCACTGCGAACTTCGGCGTCCATCGAAGCAAACCGTACCGGCAGCGCTAGCAAATCAAAAAGATCCGAGCTTGCACGAGCAATCCCCAAGACCGCCTGCGCATCCGGTGCGCTCGACACCGGCTCACGGGCGACCTGATAGAACGCGAAGCCATCGAAGATTTGCTGTTTTCTTCTCTTCCATACTCGAAACTGATCCGCCGAGATCGTCGGCACCGAATCCTCACTGTAACGTGCAGTCTGAATCATAGTCAGGTTCTGGGGAACCCGATATCGCGACGCCAGAAGCTCCGCGCGCACACCGGGGTGCAACAGCGCAACGCCATAGCTTACCGCCACCACGGCGGCCAGAAAGAGCATGCATTGTGCGGCCGACCCCTTCGTTGTTGCAAGTGGCACTTTTTTCTGCTCGAACTCGCGACTGAGGCAAAACGCATCCTGAAACGCCCCCAGACAAAATGCCAAAACCTCCCGTTCGCCTCTCCATGAGAAGTCACTCTCAGGGGAGCATGCCTGGCGGACATGCCACAGTTCGGAGCTCCACTCCCTCCACCATTCCCCACGCTGTGGTCCAGGCACAAGCAGCGAAGCAAGGCGCAGCAGGCTCAAGTAACACCCCCCGAAGACGGGCGCAAATGATAGCTTCATACCGACTCCACCTGCTCCGAAGGAATCAGCTTCGCAAGCAACGGATAGCGCTTCCGCGACAACTCGAGCGTAGCTTTTCCCGTGCGGGTCAGCTTGTAATATTTCCTTGGGGGCCTCTGCTCAGCATCAGCAATTGATTGTTGCTCCCAATGAGAACGGATCAACTCATCGCGTTCCAGCCGCCGCATTG
>Ga0206794_1087_pt1 | contig 26024 bp, 18 predicted proteins | sample Alteio_BWOrgCont_70_FD_152877 | JGI IMG/M metagenome (GOLD analysis project Ga0206794, IMG submission 152877) | Enriched cells from forest soil in Barre Woods Harvard Forest LTER site, Petersham, Massachusetts, United States -... | ecosystem: Environmental > Terrestrial > Soil > Temperate forest >...
GAAAACGGAACTACCCTCTATCTGAAAAAGTGAGAGTAGCTAATCTGGCGGATTACATAGGCTCGACTTTGGTTATTTAGAGCGGTTAAAAAAATTCGTGTTTTGTGTTTAAAATAACTCCGGTTCACCGCTGAGATTGGCCAAAGTCAAACAAAAGCCTTGTAAAAACGGCAATCCCTGCCGCTATCACAAATAGTTCCATTGGAAATAACAGAACAAAATAAAATAAACCGGGGATGTATATTCCGCTTGCCCAGAAAAGTCCCATAAAAGTGAGCACGATATGAAGTAGTCGCTTGAGGAAAATTTTTGGATAGCTTTGATAATTATTGTGCAAAACAGTGGGGAGCGTTGCCTTCCAAACATGAGTGATGGTTTGGGTACGCAGGAAAAACATACCCATAAGTGCGCCTGAAGATAACGCGGGGACTAAATTGAATAAGCTGGTATTTAGGCTGATGCTCAGATCCCAACTGGGGTAACTACTTTTCAGAGCAGTGGTCATGATAGGTAGCAACAACATCCAGAACATCATCGTATGTATCTTATAACCCCTCCAAATATGTGCCATTGTGCCAGCAACCAAGGGGGTCCAACCTAACCACCATACGGCCGAAAAAGTTGCCCAAATAGCGGGCCATGTTTCTGGCGCGAAGTCGATCACCCTGTTTAATGGAGGTGTTAGTATGGGAGACAAGATGCCTATCAAGAGACTCATCAATAAGAATCCAGCAATTGCACATAACAGAAAACGAATGATGATAGATGAGGAGGATCTACCATTCGACAATCGCGATATTTGCCGATCAAAAAAATCACCTTTACTCGCTTGAAGTACTACCAGCATACACAGCAGTACATCCAACCTCATACCGTAAGCCAATGGCAAATGAAAAAATGCGCCGATCAACCCCATGCATTCCAGACTAATCAACGCCAATGTAAATCCCAACGTCAATGCAACAGCTAGCTTGGTGCTCCCATCCGCTACTATACTAGTTGTGCCTTGCGGCTTGTTTTTGAGCAAGGGACGCACAAGAGTACTCATGTCACCAGGTTGCTTTTTAATATAAACCATGTAGGCGATCCCGGCGGCCATTAACACATAAAAGCCCCAAGGAAATATGCCCCAGTTGATCAGTAAAATAGAGAGGGTATCTCGAAATAGTGGAAAAGGGGCAACGTGAATAGGAAGGGTAGTAGCAGTAAGATGACATATGGTATAAAACGCTAAAATTAGCGCTGCTTGTAACAGCCACGTTATGGCAAGGCATTTGATAAAAGGTCGTTGTTTTATTTTTCTGTGGTCCGTCACCTTTTCGGAGTTCTCCAGTGGAGTCCGTTTATTAGCCCATGGCGTCACAAGCAGGAGCAGCGCAAGGATTAAAAATGCAATATGTCCTCTGAAAGAAAAAGCGACGATATAAGGTAAAAATAAGATAAGTACAAGACTGAGAGAGAGTAGCGCGATACCGCTTCTAGGTAAGGAAGTGTGCTTAGGTAAGATTTTCATAGGCGATTTAGAAATTACTTATTCATTGGGAAAGCCATACAAAGGCACCCTCATCCGTCTGCCGCAAAAACGGCGGCATCCACCTTCTCTCACTCGTAAAACAACTCCGGGAGAAGGGGTATTGAATATTGCTTATAGAGGAGAGCAAAAATGATCATTGTCACAGGTGGCGCAGGTTTCATAGGCAGCAACATTGTACGCACGTTAAACCAGCGTGGCCACACAGCCATCATTGTTGTAGACGACCTCACCAATGGCCACCAATATAAAAACTTGATGGATTGCCAAATAGCAGATTATTTAGATAAAGCTGACTTTCTACAGAAAATCCAAAAAGGTGAGATATTTACCACTGGAATTCAAGGGGTTTTTCACGAAGGTGCTTGTTCTACGACTACGGAGTGGGATGGCCAATACATGATGAAGAATAACTACGAATATTCCAAAACATTGCTGCACTACTGTTTGCAGTGGAAAATTCCTTTTTTATACGCTTCTAGTGCTGCAATTTATGGTGGGAACACAACCTTCAAGGAGACTCCCGAAAATGAAGCACCGTTGAATGTTTATGGCTATTCCAAATTGCTATTTGATCAGTATGTTCGCAGGATTATCCGCACTGCAAATAGTCAAGTTGTGGGATTCCGTTATTTTAACGTTTATGGTCCCCATGAGCAGCATAAGGGTACTATGGCAAGTATGGCGTACCACCTTCATCATCAACTCAAAAAAGACGGTGTACTCAAATTATTTGTCGGCTGTGATGGTTATAGTGATGGAGAGCAACGACGCGATTTTGTATTTATTCAGGATATCGTTGACGTCAATTTATGGTTTTGGGAACACAATGGAAGCTCTGGCATATACAACGTAGGAACTGGCCAGAGCCAATCATTCAACGATGTAGCACGTGCCGTAATTGCTTGGCATGGCCGTGGAGAAATCCAATATGTTCCCTTCCCGGAACATCTAAAAGAGCACTACCAGAGTTTCACAGAGGCAGATATTAGTGCGTTGCGAGTCGTGGGGTATAACGCGAAATTTCATTCCGTAGAGGAAGGTGTTAAAGCGTATTTAGATGCGCTATAGAAGCAATTTTCCAAACCCCCTCCACCCTCGCAAAAAACGCTCCGGTGGAGGGGATAAAAAGATGTGTGCATACCTTAGCCCACAAGGGGAGGACGTTGTTGCATAAATCAGATGGCTCCCATGGGTGCCCCCTTTTTAAAGGGGGCCGCTATGTTTTTTATAGCGGGGGGATTTAAAGGATCCCGCGATTTGTCTGCGGGATCCTTTTTTCTTTTTTTAATTCTTAAAACCTGGATTGTATGTTGCGAGGAGTCTTTCTATTGGTTTGAAGGGAGGACAGATTTTCTGGAGCATAACTTACGTAACAGCAACACCCTCTTAAATCCCCCCGCTGCAAAAAGAAAAAGCGCAGCGACCCCCTTTAAAAAGGGGGCATCCATGGGAGCCATCTGATTTATGCAACAACGTCCAAAGGGGAGAAGGACAAAAATCGCCCCCTTAGCTTGACGCCTACGAGGCAGGGAGAGGGCTGCTAGAGCTGGAGCTGGAGCTGGAGCTGCTAGAACTGGAACTGCTGAAACTAGCAGAGCTGCTAGAGCTACTAGCAGCAGGAGCAGGAGCTCTCCGCCCAAAAAATCCGCACTCCCTTCCTCCTCTTTTTTCTCCTTGGGCTGCGTGAAAATCTTCAAGAGCTGCTCTAGCAGCTGCCTCATAGGGGCCATAGTCAAGACCATGGCGAACGTCTGTTCCAAGCATTGTCCACCTAGAGGATCCGCCCTCATGTCGCTTTAAAAGCACTGCTTGCGCGTTGGCTATAGCCCAAAGAAAACCAATAGCGATCACTCGCATAGAGTTAGATCCATCCACTCGCGTAGACTCAGATACATCATCTGGACTACTGCTCCTACGTAAATCATCAAAATTTTGATGATAACGGTCAACAAGTTGTTTCGGTGTTTCTCCTGATTTTATTGGCAGACCTTTATAAATGCTTAAATCCGAAATGCTTAAACCCGATTTGAGCTGTTGCGTCAAATTTCCACCTTTCACAATACGTTTTAAATCATTATTAACTTCTGCAAGATAAATTAATAGGCTTAGTATCTGATTATGAAGCATTTCATTTTCTGCCCGAATCTCCTCCGAGAGAAAATTTTCTCTCGTGATAGGTGTATATAATCTATGAAAACCATGATAAAGCGCATTTCGAATAAGGTTGGCCTCATTTCTGGTCGCGCTAGGAAATTTATCACATTCAGCCACCTTGTGTAGGAGGCGACTAAACATTCCTAGCAACGTGAAGTGCATGAGGCTCATATCCTCGAAAGTACGCCCTATTTTCGTGGTAATGGTCATAACTTCTTGAGCATGCCGGTACTCTATTAACAACCATGGTTTACCCAACTTATGCTCAGAACCTAAATTTTCTCGAGCGGAGGGAGCGAATTTTTTTTCATCCATAGCCCTGTTTTTATCTTCTTGGGGTACGGGTGCAGCAGCTATAAGAGGAGCTTCTGGAACAACAACTTTTCTTTCTCCCGGTATGCCATGCTTCCTAGCACTACTTACTGCGGAAGCAGCTCTTTTGGTTTCTGCTTTCGGAGCCTTTTCTCTTATTGCCGCAAGCTCTCCTTCTATCTCATCAAACCTATCTTTCCAACTCTTGTGCTCTGCTGCTCTATGTTTAAGTGCCGCATCAGATAGGCCTGGGGGGTATTTCTTAAGCTCAATGGTTCGAAATAGTTCTTCCAAACGTTCTCCTAAAGCTCTTACCAAAGGTAAGGGATCTTGAGCAAGCTCTCTTTGAAGAGTGATGATCCTATGGGTTAAGTCATCTAACTCTTTATTTAAGCCTCGAAGTTTTTTTCTGTTTTCCTCCTCGTTATCATTTTGCCGTCTTCCTTTAGACGTGCGTCCAACCACAATCGAAGCAAGAGCAGGAGAAGTAGACTCTCCCACGCCAGTACCCGCAAGAGTAGTAATAGCATCAGCAGTAGTATTCCCAACTGTGGCAGTACTGCCAACAGCACCATCCGTAGCAGCAGCACTGTCAGTGCCAGCAGCGTCTTCATTTACAACTTCTTCGCTATCACCTGCTACTTTACGTATCGGAAGCTTTCGTGAGGGCTTTTTTTTATGTCTTTTTTTTCTACAATAAAGTAAACCTGCCCCAACCAAAATAGCCAACATAGCTAAAATAATTTCAAGCGGACCAATCGCTGGAGAAGCAGTAGGTAAACTTTGTGTGTTGGGAGCAGTTACTTTGGGTATAGATAGGCCGGGTATAGGGAGAGATGGCTCGGGATAATTATTGCCACTGGGATTAAGTCTCTCCAAGTGGTGAACCAATTCTTCACTGCTAATAGAGTTAGGGCGAAGGGATGACTTGGGGTCACTGCTAGGGGGATTAATTCTATCTAACTCACGAACCAGTTCTTTAGAGGGGATAACGCTCGATGGTCTCCATAAAGCACCAAGCGCTTCTTTATAATTTTTCCTCTTTTGGATATCTTCCTCCGAAAGATGGGATGGACTAATTTGGTTCCGCCACGACAATGCACTCTGATAAGCTGTCTCAGCCGATGCTGAATCTGCCCCTAAAATATTATAAATATTCCCCAAATGCCAATGTAATTCGCTCAAACTGCGATAAGCCTCAAATAAGTCATCTTCCTTTTCTGCTATTTCTGCATATCTCTTGTAATAAAAGATGGCTTTTTCATAATTTTCAATATGCTCGCGGTAGTCTCCTGTTATCTTGGCCAACCTTGTAAAACAAGAACCGATATCCAATGTAGTATTACTATTGTTCTCTTCCGAAGGCCATTTTTCACTATATTCAATTTGATACTTAATTTGGTTTTTAATATGGTTTCGTTGCGCTTCTACATTACCAACCATTTCATAGTGTTTCTCTAATTTCCAAGAAAGCACAAAGGCTTCCTCATAATCCTTCGCTGGTACTTCCTCTGTTTTTATTGCTGTTTCAAAAACATCCATTGCATTTTGAAAGTGCTGGATGGCCGACGAATTTTCTCCTATCTCCATATACAAGGAGGCAAGATTCCTATAACGCTGAGCCAGCTCGGAATAATGATTACTTGGCAGATTCTCTTCTCCACAAATAGCTTTATAAGCAATCCTTGCATTTATCTCAGATCTTCTATGGGCTATCGCCTTCACATATTTTTTTTGAGCAAGGTAGATATCCGCTAGAAAAGAATGAGAGTGTCTCTGTTGCATAGAAATACTCATGCTCACTTCAGACTTTGGAATCTTTTCGGATGCAACGATAGCGTGTTTCGCAGCCTCTATTGCTGCTTGCCGATAATCCATTTTTTTCGTTGGACTTAAGCTTGCATTTGTTTCAGAAATCCTGAAGTATCGTGCACTCAAGCCGTTATAAAGCCTTCCAAAAGAGGCTAAAACCTCTACGCTGTATTCTTTTTCTGCCCACTTGTGATTAGCTGCCAGAGCATCTTCGTAAAGCCCCATGGTCTCAGCGGAGGGGTCTTTAAAAGATGTGCTAAATGCTAGACCTGTTTTGGCATTTGTTAGTAAAGCATATAGCGTTTTCTCTTCACTACTCCCTCCAGAAGGTAGTTTTTCGGATAAAATGCCCTCTACTTCTTTAATAACCCATTGAAACTCAGTAATAGCCTCTTCATACTTTCCTGCAGCTATGAAAACAGTTCCACTATCATATCTAGCTCTTAGCAAGCTCTCTTCTCCTACTGCTAGGATCACTTTTGATTTTGTACCGAATTCTTTGGCCATATGTTTTTCTCTATTTTATGATGGAGGTCAAATTTTGACTCAAAAGACTCTAGCCGTCATACCTTAAGGAAATCTTAACGATGCTCCTATCTCTTATTGTCGCCATGACCCCCAACCGCGTGATTGGGGCTAATAATCGCCTGCTATGGCGCTTGCCTGCCGAGTTACAGTATTTTAAAAAGGTCACATGGGGTAAACCAATCATCATGGGTCGTAAAACCCATGACTCTATTGGCAGAGCGCTGCCTGGTCGCCGCAATATCGTCGTTTCGCATAATCCCAATTTTCAAGCCAAAGACTGTGAGGTGGTTGATTCGCTCGAAAAAGCACTTGCATTAGTGCAGGACAGTGAAGAGGCTATGGTCATCGGTGGCGCACAGATTTACCGGCAAGCGCTGCCACTCGCTCGGCGTTTGTATGTCACATGGGTGCACCATGAGTTTGTGGGAGATACTGTTTTCCCAGAGTGGGTAGCATGTGAATGGCAAGAATCTTACCGTGAAGAGCGAGCAGCAGATCCTGAAAATCCCTACGAAATGACCTTTTTAGTCTTGGATCGTCTGGGTGAGAGCAGGCACTGAAAAAAACTGTCTATCTTCCAACCGCATTGCCGTTAAGGAACCACCCCACACGCAACCTGTATCCAGTTCAAACACATTGGGTGGATGTACTTTTCCTTCCAAGGCTGCCCAATGCCCAAACACAACAGGGATATCCTGACTGGTGCGGTTAGGTACTTCAAACCATGCGAGTAAGTGATTGGGCTGTGAGCCAATTTTTCCCGTGTGGGTAAAATCAAGCTGGCCACCTAGCGTACAAAAACGCATGCGGGTAAAAGCATTTATGATAAAGCGTAATCTGTCGTATCCATTTAAGTTTTCATCCCACCGATCAGGTTGGTTCCCAAGAAGTGGCTGTAGATGGATCAGATAATCATCGCGATGTAATATTGCTTCAACTTCCTGCGCATAGGATTGCGCTTGAGCTAACGACCATTGTGGAAATAGCCCAGCATGCGTCATCAGATAATTCAAGCGCGCATCGTAATGTAACAGTGGCTGTTGGCGCAGCCAATTGATCAGTATTTGGCAATCAGGTGCCAGGAGTACATCCTGCAGTGTGTGGTTTTTATGCGGATGCCCATTGGCTAAAAGTAGGAGGTAGAGATCGTGATTGCCCAGCACGACGATTGCATTGGGGAGACTGCGGATAAAGCGAAGTACTTCTAAAGATTTAGGACCCCGATTAACCAAATCACCCGCAAACCACAGTTGATCCTGTGTAGGATCAAATGCAATGCACTTGAGTAGAGCTTGTAGCTCATCGTAGCAACCTTGTACGTCACCAATCGCGTAAGTTGACATATTTAGACCTCTTCAAAACGGGTGTAATTAAAACTGCTATTTATGCAATGTGTTTTTTTATAGTTCAAAAAGAACACTTCTAATCACACCTCTTCGAAACCTGCGCGTGATTTATAGAAGTGCGTAGTATAGACTCAAGAGTCAATTCCAAACAGGAGGTTTACACATGCCCTTTGAATTACCCAAATTGCCTTATGCACTCGATGCCCTTGCTCCACACATCTCCAAAGAGACTTTGGAATATCACTATGGTAAGCACCATCAAGCTTACGTGAACAAGCTCAATGTACTTGTGGCTGGCACACCCTTTGAACACCTGACATTGAAAGAGGTCATCACAAAATCTTCAGCGGGTATTTTTAATAATGCTGCACAGGTATGGAACCACACTTTTTATTGGCATTGCATGAAACCTCAAGGTGGTGGCGAACCTACTGGGGATTTGGCAGATGCAATCAAAGAAGCGTTCACTTCTTTTGCCGAATTCAAAGAAAAATTTACAACTACCGCCATCAATCAGTTTGGTTCGGGTTGGGCATGGCTTGCTAAAAATCAAGATGGCTCATTGGAAATTTACAGCACATCAAATGCAGGTACTCCAATGGCAGATGACAAGATCGCACTTTTAACCTGTGACGTCTGGGAGCATGCTTACTACATAGATACACGTAACGATCGTCCGAAATATCTGGATCGTTTTTGGCAATTAGTGAATTGGGATTTTGTGGCAGAAAATTTTAAGATCTAGACCCTCGAGAAGGAGGCAAATGAAAGCTACCTGCCTCCCCTCCTAAGACAGCGTGAATCTACACATCCACATTACAAAAATAACTTTAAAGAGTCTGCTTTTCCTCATACTCCTCTGTGCGATTGTGGTAGGTTTTGCACGTGCATTTTTCCCTCAACTAGATCATTACAAATCTTATTTTGAGCAGTGGGCATCTAAAGCACTACATCAACCAGTTAAGATTGCCTACATCCAAACAAGCTGGAAAGGCTTTCATCCAGTAGTGAACATGCAAGAAGTAGATGTTCTAGATTCATCGACGCATCAATCACGCCTACATATACAACGCTTACAGATAGGTCTTTCTGTTATAGCCACCCTCTTAGAGCGACGTTTTGTTCCCAGTTCCATCACTGTATTCGGTACGCGGATACTCGTAGAACATAGGAATGAACATGAATTGCGAGTCAATGGTATTCCTGTTCCTGTTGCTATGAATGCGACATCTCATATTGAGCTGGCAGGTATCATGGGTTGGTTATTAAAGCTGGGGAATATCAGACTAGAAGACATCGATTTAGACTGGAAGCAGGGAAGTCGATTGCTGCAGTTCAAAGGTCTTACCTTAGGTCTGAATCATGGCTTTTTTAAGGATCAGATCATAGGTGCTGCAACATTAGTCAATAAGCTCCCTACCCAATTTCGTTTTGTCATCAATCTGACCGGCTCAAACCCAGAGCAGATACGCGCGGAATGTTACCTGTTCCTCAAGGACTTCAATATATCCTCTTGGCGTAAAGAGTTACCATCGGATCTGTATCTAACACAAGGAACTTTAGAGCATCTGCAACTATGGGGCGTGTGGGGAAAAAATCAGTGGCAGCGTTTACAAGCACAGTTTGCTTTGAATCAAGCACAGTTGTCTCCTCCTACTCTTAACACACCACTTCAGATAGATGAACTAGATGCTAATGTGTTTTGGCAACGTGAGACAGAGGCTTTTAGTTTTGCTGCGGATCACATTAAGCTGGTGCTCAACCAGCAGCTTTGGCCAGTAAGAGAGGTGGGAATACAGGAAGCTAAAATTGGAAAGGGAGAGCAAGCTGCTGTTGTACAAATTGTACGAGTAGATGCTTTAGATTTGAAACAGCTCTCTCAGCAATTGGCCTTCTCCGGTGGAGGGGATAAAAAAATTGAGGCCCTCACAGAACCCCTTACTGCCCTCGCACCACAAGGCAAGCTCAATAATCTTTTGATACGCCATGAAATTTCCGTAGCAGGCGACTCCACACTTTCAGCAAGTACACGTTTTAGTGCGCTTAAAACACAAGCATGGCGTGAGATACCTGCAATAGAAGGTTTACAGGGGAGCTTGCGATTCACACCCACAGCTGGAGATCTCCAGCTAAACAACAGTGGCACACCACTAGATTTGGACGCATCCAGCTGGTTTTCACGCCCCATTCGTCTAAATTTTTACCGTGGGCACATCCAATGGGCAAAGCAAGCAGAGGGTCTTGCAGTTCAAGTTGCAGATCTGGCTATGGCGAATGATGATTTGGGAGCACGTGCGGATATTAATTTGTTTCTTCCAAGTCAAAAAGAGCAAAGTCCATACATCCAATTGCTAGCTGCATTTTCTGAGCAGGACAATCGCCATTTGCGCGACTACGTACCTGTTGGCCTTTTAAAACGGCATCCCATCTTATCGAATTGGTTAACAGAAGCCTTTGTTGCAGGTGACGGTATAGAGGGTCAGATACTCTTGCGTGGTCCATTAACTCATTTTCCCTTCGATGACCACACAGGTAAATTTGAAGCAAAGATCAGCACTAGAAATACGGAACTCAACTATAAAACAGGCTGGCCAAGTATTGAGCATTTGAATGCAAGTGCATTTTTTGATGGGCGTACGCTTACCATCGAAGCTGCACCAGGTGCCACAATCCTAGGTACTACTATGGAGAGTGCAAAAGCGCAAATTCCTGACTTATCAAACTCTATGTTAGCTGTGCAGGGGAGACTGCGAGGAGATATGCGTGATGGATTGCAGTTCATTACAGAAAGCCCTTTGCAAAAAACCATCGGTGAGGGTTTAGAACATTTAACGTTCTCGGGCGGCATGAATTTGATGCTTGAGCTACATATTCCACTCTACAAGGGCAATATGAGCTCGACTGTACAGGGTGATGTTTCGATGCCCACGGCTGGTCAATTGGATATTCCCGCATGGAATGTCCATCTGACTGATTTTAAGGGTGCCTTTAGGTTCACTGAGAGCAGTTTGTCTTCGGATAAACTCACCGCAAAATGGTTGGGAGAGCCGCTAGAGATACGTATCGATACCTCAAAAACAGCAGATAAAAATAATACAATTCAAGTATATACCCGTGGGCACGCCATTGTTGCGAATATCCTGCATGCGTATGGCTTGAATCACTTGAAAGATAAGCTATCAGGCGAGACGGACTACAAGGCCTTGTTAAAAATTAATCGTCAGCAGGGGCGTTCGCAAATGGCATTCAGCGTGGATTCTGATTTGCAGGGCATAAAGATCGACCTACCTGAGCCTCTTAAAAAATCAGCTGATGAGAAACTACCTGTACATATTGAAACCAAGACCATAGCAAAATCGGCACTGAGTTTGTGGTTTCAATACGCAAAAAAATTCACAGCAACTCTGAATTTTGGCCAAGATCTCCAACAGAACTGGACTTTTAAACAGGCGGATATCCAGCTAGGAGCAAAACCTATTTCGCTATTTGGTATTGGAGTTACTCTGGCGCATATACAGATATCCCCATTGGATGAAGCATGGGCGATAGAAGTTGATAGCCCAAATATACTGGGTGAGTTGATCGTCCCCAAAGACCTTCTCTCTCCTCTTGAAGGAGAATTTGATCGTTTCCGCCTTATATCGGATGCTTCTAAAGTAGCCAAAGATGTTAACCCAGGCAATATCCCTCCACTTAATCTGCGTTTTAAAGATTTTTATTACAAAGACAGCGCATTGGGCCAAGTTTCTCTTTTAACCTCGTCTGGTAAAAACACGATGCAGATTCAGCGCTTGAAAATAGATGCGCCGGATCTCCATATCTCTGCAAGAGGCGTCTGGCGCCAGAACAGTGCCGCACACCAACAGACAACCATCAGTGGCAATCTATGGAGCAAGAACATAGGTACAGCCCTGAAAACATGGCAGGTGACAAACAGTCTGATGGACGGAGAGGGTCGTATGGCATTTGCACTTTCATGGCCTGCTGCTGCCTATGCTTTTAGTTTCGAACACTTGAATGGCAGTTTTTCTTTAGATTTTAAAAAAGGAAGAATCATCAATATCAGTGATACCCAAAAAGCAGAAATGGGTATTGGACGGATTTTGAATTTATTCAGTCTGCAAAGCATCCCGCGACGTTTATCGCTGGATTTCAGTGACTTGCTACAAAAAGGTTTTACTTTTGACCAAATGAAGGGCGAATTTAATATGAAAGATGGTGATGCATCCACTGAGAACGCATACCTAGACGGTCCAATTGCAAAGGTGGCGATTCAGGGAAATATTGGGATGGTGGATAAAGATTACGATCTACGCATGATGATCACGCCTTATGTGACTGCCAGCTTACCTATAGCCGCCACGATTATGGGTGGCCCTATCGCAGGCGCTGCAACTTGGTTGGGTAGTAAGGTATTTAGCAAATTAGTGGATAGTATGACGATGCACACCTACCAGGTAACTGGTCCGTGGGATAAACCTACAGTGGAAACAGTCACCGCTCAGTAAGCAACTTGCAAAACCCCTTCCTGCAAGTGGGATGGGAAAGGCCGGAGTATTTTTTACAAGGGGAGAGAGGATTCTGATCTTTTGAGCCTGGCTAAAAAAGACGTTGTTGCATAAATCAGATGGCTCCCCTGAGTGCCCCCTTTTTAAAGGAGGTTGTTACACAAATCAGGATGTGGAATGCCCCCTTTTTAAAGGGGGTCGCTATGTTTTTTATAGCGGGGGGATTTAAAGGATCCCGCGATTTGTCTGCGGGATCCATTTTTCTTTTTTTAATTCTTAAAACCTGGATTGTATGTTGCGAGGAGTCTTTCTATTGGTTTGAAGGGAGGGCAAATTTTCTGGAGCATAACTTACGTAACAGCAACACCCTCTTAAATCCCCCCGCTGCAAAAAGAAAAAACGCAGCGACCCCCTTTAAAAAGGGGGCACTCAGGGGAGCCATCTGATTTATGCAACAACGTCGCTAAAAAGGGGGCTAGTCCTCACGGAATAATAAGTCGCGCCTCCGCCAAATCCCATAAAGCATTCACACGCTGATACTGCTCTATGGGCGTTAACGCTTCTGCTCCTTTGTATGTCACCACTACAAAATCCTGAGCAGCTAGCTTATTTTGGCGCAAGCGAAATGCCTCTCTTGCCAAACGCTTGAAACGATTGCGGTCTACTGCCAAACGAATATTTTTTTTAGGGATACTGATGCCAAGGCGGGGATGACCTAAGTCGTTTTTACAACTCATAATGGCCATCAATGGCACCGACACGCGCCGGCCTGTTTTCCAGACGTGCTGAAAACTAGCAGGCGCACGCAGACGTAATTCTGGAGGATACTTGCCTGTGCTAATGCGCAAGCGTATGGCGTCCCTTCGCGCGGCGATTGCGAATCACTGCTCGACCACCTCGGGTCTTCATACGAGCACGAAACCCATGGTTGCGTTTACGGCGGATATTGCTGGGTTGAAATGTTCTTTTCATGGATTGGCCTTTAATATTTGAGGTCGTTAAGAGCACCTCTCGAAATTAGTGTTTTGTTCCAAGATAAGGCGCGATGCCTGCGAGCAGCGCAGTTTACATGGGGTAAATGAGCAGCGGAGCAGGCATCGCAACACAATATTGGGACAAAAAAGCAATTTCCAGAGGTGCCCTGAAGGGCGGTATGGTATGGTAATCGTTAGCAGCAGTCAAAGCATATCTCTTACGCGATAATCAACGCTCTCTCAATGCTTCTTGCTTCGCCTTGAGAATAGGCTTGAGCAAATAGTCCAATACAGATTTTCGACCTGTCAGAATATCAACTGAGGCCATCATACCTGGAATAATATAAAGAGGATTTTTCGACGTTCTTAAGTAATTTTTAGAGGTACGAACCCGAGCAATATAATAACTCTCGCCCTTTGGGTTGATGATAGAGTCCGCGCTGATCTCTTCCACTTTTCCAGTCAACCCGCCATAAATTGAATAATCGTAAGCGGAAATTTTTACAGTTGCAGACTGGCCTATATGTAAAAAACCAATATCTTTAGGCTTAATCTGTGCTTCAATCAACAAGCTATCTTCAAGTGGAACAATTTCCATCAATTCCATACCCGGTTGAGAAATACCACCCAGGGTTGTGATCTTAATCTGCTTCACAATCCCTTTCACTGGAGAACGCACAGTCGTGCGTTCTAAACGGTCTCGGTACTGTGAAAGGGAGGCATTAACGTCGAGTAAATCTGCCTTAGCAGTATTTAAATCCTGCATCGCCTTGCTGATGTAATTATTGATCTGCTCTTGCGTTTCTGCCATTTGACGCTCCAAACGCAACACTTCTACCGGAGAAGCCGCGCCTGTCGCAACCAACGGCTTAGTGAGTTCGTATTCCTTTTTGATCAACTGGTAGTTGGTGTCTAACTGTGCCTGCTCTGCCCTCTGTTCATCATCTAATTCTCTCTCGCGTGCTACCAAATCAGGAGCCTGAGCATTGAGTTCAGCAGATACTCTAAAAGGTGTCTTATCAATTACCGAGGAAAGACGTGCTATTTTGGCTTCTAAAGCAGACCCCTTGAGCTGAGTCTCGTGGTAGTCAGCACTATAATGCGTGCTATCCAATTGCATCAGAACCTGCCCTGTATCAACCACCTCTCCTTCTTTCACAAGAATTTTCTTAACAATCCCGCCTTCTAAATTTTGGATCACCTGCACCTGGCTTGCAGGAATAACTCTTCCTTCCCCCACAGTCACTTCGTCTAAAACAGCATATTTAGACCAGAACAATATGATCACAATAAACAGCATACCTATCCACAAAGTCAGGTGCGCAAAAATGCTCGCACCTTGTGCGTGGCGAGACGCCGTATCCGCCATGAAGTGTTCAGTTGGGTCTGTTTTTTGTTCGAACCAAGCCAGGCCACGCAAAAACTTCAAATTACATCGATCAGAAAACACCCTCGTCCATGCTACAAAACGAGCAAGATACATTGGAAAACTTTGCCGAAACCTTGCGTACCAATCTCGTTTTGAGATACGCCCTATCGTTGTTCTTACAAATACACCTACTTTCCGAAGCCACCTTATCACTCTCATAGGGTACTCCACGTACTTGGCGCTCTTATCTTGCCTTCAGCCAAGGCTCTTAATACATCCTCTTTAGGACCATCCACAATCAGATGCCCCCCTTCCAAAATAATCAATCTGTTTACCAATGAGAGCAATGAAGGCTTATGCGTCATCAAGATCAATGTTTTATCTTGAATATAGTCAGTCAATGAATTTTTAAGCTGTGTCTCTGACAAATCATCCATATGGTTAGTTGGCTCATCCATCAACAGAATTTTGGGATCTGATAAAATCGCACGGGCAATCACTATTGACTGGCGCTGACCTCCAGACAGGTATATACCACGTTCACCTACTTGCCAATCATAGCCTTCCGGATGTAGGCCAACAAAACGATCCACTCCCGAAATTCTTCCCGCCCTCAAAATGGATTCGTCATCCATGTAAGGCACGCCTAAGCTCATATTGCTCTTTACACTACCATAAAATAAAACGATATCTTGAGGAACGTAACCTATGTTGCGGCGCAAATCAGCGGGGTCTATCTGCTGCAACTCAGTGCTGTCCATCAAGGTACTGCCAGAGGTTGGCTGATAAAGTCCCAATATCAGCTTTGTAATCGTTGTCTTACCCGACCCAATTCGACCCAAAATGGCAACCCGCTCACCCGCCCCAATACTAAAAGAAAGATTTGTTAATGCCTTAACTTTTTGATTGGGATACTGAAAGCTCACGTCACGAAATTGTAGATTACCCATCAAATTAGGACGATGTAACGGAGATTTACCTGCGGGACGCTCAACAGGAAGGTCCATCACCTTATTAAGGGCTTCTAATGCATGCATGGATTGATGGTAACGCATTAACAAAGCTGCAACCTGAGACATCGGCGCCAAAGCACGACCTGCCAGAATGGTACAAGCAATCAAAGCACCCATCGTCATTTCACCGGCCGTAATTTTGTATACGCCTAAAATCACGATCAATATGCTGGTGAACTCTTGCGCCAAAATAGAGAAATTGACACCTGAGTTACTCACCAAACGAAGCTTAATAGAGATGCGCGCTGCTAACCCGACAACCTGCTCCCACTTGCGTTGTAAAAGACTCTCTGCCCCTTCACTTTTGATCGCCTCCATGCCACCTAATGTTTCGATCAGTGTGGCCTGTTTTTCTGCAGCATGTTTATAAGATTCTTCGCTAAGCTTTGCTAAAGGCAACTGCAATAAATAACCCACGAGTGCAATCAGTGGCACCATCACTAAGGGAATAAGCGCAAGTGACCCTGCCAGAATAGCGATTACACCAATGTAGAGAAAAACGAAGGGTATATCGACAAGCACTGCCATGGTGCTTGAGGTGATGAAATCACGAAAAAATTCAAATCCCTGAACCGTATTGACGAATGCGCCCACTGAACCTGGACGCACCGCCATCTTCATGCCCAAAACCTGTTCAAAAATCGCTGCGGACAACTTCAAATCGACTTTTTTACCTGCGATGTCGATTAAATAAGCGCGCAGTGTGCGTAACATAAATTCAAATAGAAAGACGACGCTCACACCAATCACAAGGACCCAGAGCGTCTCAAGCGCTCGGTTAGGTACCACACGATCGTAGATATTCATACTGAACAAAGGCAAGGCCAAAGCAAATATATTAATCAGTAAAGAAGCGAGGATGACTTCTCCATATGCAGGCCAGGAACGCCACAACACACTCCAAAACCAGTGTTGTGGCGTAGTCTTAATCATTTCCTCGCTGCGCTCACTGAAGCGATAGCTTGGACGTATAAAAATTGCATTACCCGTGTACTCATCCTCCAGTTCTTCTAACGGGATCTCTAATGTACTCGCCCCTGCCTCAGGCTGCATAATTTGAGCATGCCCATCAGATGTTATTTTGAGCAAAACACACGCTTGCTGATCTTTAAGCAATAGAACGGCTGGCAAGACTAATGTGTTGATTTTGGATATGGGTCGTCTGATGACTTTGGCAGCAAAACCTGCACGCTCCGCCGCGCGCACAAAAAGCTCTGGCGTGAGCCTGTGATCTACAAGTGGCAAACCCGCCTTCAGTGCTTCTTCGCTGAAAGATTTACTGTGGAATTTAGCGAGAAAAGACAGGCAACCCAGTAGAGGATCATCGAGCAGGTGAGCATTAGGCACTTTCCAGCTTTTGGAGGAAAGGATATTGGGAGGATCAGCAGCAGACATCAGGTATTAAACCGTCGTTGTGGCATTTTTACGCTCGCTTCTACAGGGCGGGATACGCCAATGTAATCCATCAACTTACCCATACTGTTTAGCAAACGGAATCTTGCGTATAGCTCCGTGTATTGGGCTGTAACATAGTCAACATTCGCCTGATACAATTCATCCTGTGCATTCAACCAATCCAGCAAAGTGCGCTGTCCTAGTTTGAATTGATCCTTGTAGGCCTGTACTGTTTTTCCCGAAAAATCACGATGCCCTTCTAAGGATTTCATCCTTTGGGCAGAGACATGCCACGCATTCCAAGACAATCGTGTTGTTTCTTGCACCTGCCACAAGGTTCGGTTTCTGGTCTCTATGGCCTCTTGCGTTTCATAAGCCGTCTCACGCTGACGCGCCATATCTTGACCGCCTTTGAACAAATTCCAAGTACCTCGCAACATCGCCTTTTCGTCATTGTTCACGCCTGGCTGACCATCTAAATTCCGATTGCGCGAAGCACTCAATACAATATCTATCTGTGGGTAGTTCGTGGATTTGGAAGTTTCATGCTGTGCACGTGCAGCGGCGATATCTGCATTTGCGGATTTGAGTGTGGGATGATTTTCTATGGCAATCGCGATGGCTTCTTCTTCGGTGGAAGGAAGGGCTGCATCTTGGGGAGCTCGTGGCTTAGACAAGCCTTTAGGTGCGATGCCCACTACTTGCCTATAAGAAGTTTTGGCGTCTTCTAAGTTGCCATCTTCCGCAATAATCGTGGCTCTAGCTAACGCTAGCCGACCATCTGCTTGATTTAAATCTGCTGTACGACTTATGCCGGCACGAGTCCGCTCACCAATCATACCGGTCGTACCCTGAAGTACCGCTAAATTGTCTCTAGCCAACGCAGCTAATTTTTCACGACGGAGTATTTCCAAGTATTGCTCTGTTACTTTGAGCCCAACATCTTCAGATGTACCACCTGCCTTGTAGGCAGCAGATCTCACAGTTGCCTTTAAGCGGTGGACTTCGCTTGTGGTCGCAAAGCCATTGAATAAGTTTTGGTCTAAAGTGAGTGAAGACTCAGTGCGCGTTAATCTTGCTTGATTCCCGCTGTAGAGGGCAGAGGCTGTGACATTATCACTATCCTGAAAACCCTCACCTGCCGCTAAATCCAAGGTGGGCAAATAACCTGCTTTCTGCTGCTTTAATTGTTCTTCCGTTGTCCAACGATGTGTTGCTGCAAAACGCACGTCAGGATTCAAACGCATTGCACACTCGATGGCATCCCGCAAAGTATCTGCAAAAATAACAGAGCTCAAGGTAATGCCAAGCAAAAAAGCAGCAGGCTTTATGAGACGATAGGTCATAAATATCAAGTCCTTATGATGTAAGAGCTTCCGAAAGGGGCGGATTGTATTATAGAACTCTACCAAGAACAATGAAGTTCAAAGGCGAGAGGAGGTGTGATTAGAATTGCTATTTTTGAACTGTAAAAAAAAAACACAAAACACAAAAGATTTTTTTAACCGCGAATGAACGCAAATGAACGCGGATGAAAGTCAAAAACTTAAAAACATATAACTTATGTAAACACACAAAATAAATTACAAAAAACATACCTATTTTTTTAAAATATTTTGTTTCTTTTTCGTTTTTTATATTTTTAATATGACTTCATATTTTGACTTTCATCCGCGTTTATTCGCGGTTAAAAAAATCTTTTGTATTTTGTGTTTTTTTTACAGTTCTAAAGGCGAAGAAGCGATAAAAAGTACTTATCAAGACCGGAGGAGTTGTGTAGAGTATGCCTCCTGATGTGCCCTCCCAATCTCCCAGAAACAGTATGCGAAAATCAGAGCTTATCGAAATTATTTCCCGCAAACAAGAAGGTCTTTCCGCTGACGATATTGCCCTTAGTGTAGAACAGCTTCTTGCTTCTCTAGCCGAAGCGCTGAGCGAAAAAGGTCGTATTGAGATACGCGGCTTTGGTAGTTTAACGCTACATTATCAAGCACCCCGTGAAGCACACAATCCTAAAACCCATCAGAAAGTTAAAATTCCTGGGAAGTACAAGGTACGTTTTAAGATGGGGAAAGAACTGCAAGAGCAATTGAACTAGTGATCTAACATCTCCCGCGCATGCGCCAATGTCTTCTCAGTAATTTTCACACCACCTAGCATCCGCGCAATTTCTTGAATCTTTTCTTCACTGGATAATAAACGAATCCCCGTTACCACTTTTTCGTTTTGTGTTTGCTTCTGCACGTGTAGATGCTGATGACCTTGAACTGCCACCTGTGGCAGATGAGTCACGCACAGTACCTGCGCATGCCCACCCAACTGCTTGAGTTGTTGACCCACAATTTCTGCAACTCCTCCACCGATACCAACATCCACTTCATCAAAAATTAATGTTGGAAGAACAGCAGCTCGCGCTGTAACGACCTGAATTGCCAACGCAATGCGAGACAGCTCTCCACCAGATGCTACTTTTTTTAATCCGTAGCATGGCTGACCTACATTGGTACTCACTAAAAATTCAACTCGCTCATCACCATGTGCTTGTAATTCATCAGTCTCATACGCCGATAACTGAATTTCTATACGTCCATTAGGCATACCCAAAATTTGAATTTGGGCACTGACATCTGCACTCAATTTTTGTGCAGCCTCCAGACGACGTTGACTCAGCTGCTTGGTATGCAAACGATATTCAACAACTAAATTTTTTATTTTTTCTTCACACAAGAGAATGTGCGTGTCTCTTTGATCCAATAACTGAAATTGCGATTGTAAATTTTGCTGCAATGAAAACAGCTCTTCAGGTGCCACACGATGCTTACGCGCAATATCATGAATACAAGCCAAACGCTGCTCGATCCACTGCATGCGTTCTGGATCAGGCTCCAATGTTTTTAGTTGCTGACGTATTTGTGTTGCTGCTTCTTCAGTTTGTATTACAGCCTGCTGTAACAATTCAGATACAGAGGGCGACACTTGCGCTACATTTCTCAATAATGCGTCTGCTGTATGTAGACCATGCAATACGCTGTGTTGTTCGGCATCTGACAAAATTTCTAGTGCTTGCTGATAGGTGGAAATCCACTGCTCTGCATGGGCAAGACGTTGGTGTTCTTCTACCAACTCTACCAGCTCATTCGCTTGCAAATTTAAGTCTTCTAACTCTCGGAGTTGAAATTCTAAAAAAGCTTTTTGGTTAGAAGCATCCTGGGCATTCATCTTCGCCAATTCTACAGTTGCTTCGTGCCAACGACGGTGCACCTTGTAAACCGCATCACACAGAATGCTGTTTTGCGCGTAATCGTCCAGCAAATCACGTTGATAATCGTTTTTGAGCAGCTGCTGATGTTGATTTTGTCCATGAACATGAACCAACAAGGCTGCAAATTCACGCATCACTTGGAGCGAGCAAGGTCGTGCATTAATAGTCGCACGTGAGCGTCCATCGTTCGTCAATATTCGACGAATGATGCACTCTTCTCCTTCATCCATCTCTTGCACCTTTAACCACTCTTGCGCAACAAGATGATTCCGCAGATCAAACATGGCCGCAACCTCACAGCGCGCTTCACCTGTTTTGATGGATCCATTTTCAGCGCGCTCTCCAAGCACAATCTGCAATGCGTCAATCAGAATGGATTTGCCCGCGCCTGTTTCACCCGTCAAAACAGTAAGACCCGGCGAGAGGTCCAATGCAACTTCATCTATGATGGTGAAATGGCGAATGTAGAGGTGTTTTAGCATGCGTTTAGTCTAGTGTTTATTCTGCCATCCTAACTTGCTCCGCAACGTCTGGAAATATTGATAACTTCGCGGGTGGATAAGACGCAGGGTGTCCGATTTTTTCTGGATACGGAATGTATCACCCAAGGCGATGGGTATCCGCTTTTGCCCATCTCCACTGACAAAAGGCACAGCTTCGTTGTTGGCTGTAATTTGAATCTCTACGTGACTTTGTGCATCAATCACCAAGGGACGGTTACTCAGTGTGTGCGGAAACATAGGAACCAACACAACGGCATTTAGAGCCGGATGTAGGATGGGTCCTCCTCCTGAAAGTGCATAAGCTGTAGAACCTGTTGGTGTTGCAACAATTAAGCCATCTGCTCGCAAATCACAAACAAATTGATCACCCACTCTAATTTCAAATTCAATCATATGTGCAATATTTCCAGGTGAAAGCACAATTTCATTGAGTGCTTCTACCGTTGTGATGTGCTGACTTTCATGAAAAATTTCAGCTGATAATAAGAACCGTTGCTCTTCCTGATAATCACCTTCTAAAACCTCTGCGATAATTGCTAATTCATGCGGATAAACATCAGTCAGAAATCCCAGGCGTCCTCGGTTCACACCCAGCACAGGTAACGATTGCGCTACAGCGATTTTGGCCGCTTGTAACAGACTCCCATCTCCTCCAACCACAACTAGCAAATCACAATGTGCATGTAATTCTTCTAAAGGCACCTGCTTGAGCGGATAAGAAAGTCGCTGTGCAGTTTCGGTATCGTACACAATAGGATATTGTTGCGCGGTTAGAAACCCATCGATTGCACGCAGGGTGTCTTCGATATGGTTTGGCTGATGCCGCCCCATAAGTGCGATGCGTTTGAATGTTGGATTGTTTTTCATTAAAAATCCCTTTTATGCTGCTTATGCTATACCTACCTCTAAGATCTTCCCCACGTTTGGCCATATTACTGGGCCTCATCTACTTAGGTGCCATACTGTGCCTTATTTTATCCGCAGCGCCTATAGGGCTAAAACTTGCGGGATCTACCATTTGCTTATGGAGTGCCTGGCATAACATCCGGAAATATGCCCTACTCTCAAGCGCAAATGCTATCGTAGAATGTACTGTTTTGGACGAAAAAAATAATCTCTGGCAACTGAAAAATTATCAAGCTCGCGAACAAACTGTTCATTTACTCGGTGACAGTTGGCGTTCGCGTTATATGCTCATACTTAATTTTCAAGTAAAGGAACAGCGTAAACGAATTAGCGTTCTTTTGCTTAACGATATGCTTCCTCCAGAATTGCTAAGACGGTTACGTGTTTATCTAGCACTCTCACGCACATAAAACCCATGCTCGAATCAATCGCTGAACACCCCATCTACACTGTCTCTCAACTCAATCAAGAAGTACGTGCTTTACTGGAGTATGCACTGCCCTTTATTTGGTTAGAAGGAGAAGTCTCTAATCTGCGCGCACCTGGATCCGGACACCTCTACTTTTCCCTAAAAGATACACGCTCGCAAATACGTTGTGCGTTATTCCGTAGTCGCTCCTTTGACTTGGGTTCTTCACTCCGTGTAAACGACAATAAAATAAAAGACGGCATGCATGTGTTAGTCCGTGCACGTGTGAGCCTATACGAAGAACGTGGTGATTTTCAGCTGATTATTGAACATCTAGAGGAAATTGGCGATGGTGCACTGCGTCGTGCATTTGAAGCGTTAAAACAAACTCTTAATAGTGAAGGATTATTTGATAGTGCACATAAAAAAGCCCTACCTAAATGGCCAAGCTGTGTCGGCGTAATCACGTCCCACACCGGTGCTGCTATCCGCGATATTCTCAGTGTGCTCAAAAGACGTTATCCGGGGCTACCCGTTGTTATTTATCCTTCGTCGGTGCAAGGCGCTCAAGCTGCAGACCAAATTGTATCCGCATTACATTTGGCGAATAGGCGCAAAGAATGTGATGTGCTTATTCTTGGGCGGGGTGGTGGCTCACTGGAAGATTTGTGGCCCTTCAATGAAGAACGTGTTGCTCGTGCCATCTACGAAAGTGAGATCCCTATCGTTACGGGAATAGGACACGAAATCGATTTCACCATCGCAGATTTTGTAGCAGATCAACGTGCAGCCACACCTTCTGCAGCTGCAGAACTGATAAGCCCTGATCGCACAGAGTGGATGACCTCTCTTTTACGCTTACAAATGCAACTCACTCGAACGATTACGCAGCAATTTCAGCACACAACGCTGCTACTCAATCAGCTGGAAAAGCGCTTACCTCATCCACGACGGCGTATAGAAGAACAGATACAAAAATTAGATGGGTTCACATTGCGACTCAGCTTGGCTGAAAAAAATATCCTCTCTCACCTGCGCGAAAAATTAAATTACCTTATGCAAGGATTAGACGATATAAGCCCTTTAAATACACTAAAACGTGGTTATGCAATCGTCACTCATCACGATAAAATTTTGCAAAATGCAGCTGATGTGCAAATCAACGATCAGCTGAACATCAGACTAAAGGAAGGATCTTTGGGCGCTGTTGTTTCTTGGAGAACGACAAAAGAGTAAAGGTAAGAGTACCTGGGGAGTTACAGACAAAGTTGTTTATTGAGCCAAGATATCAGCAATACCCAACTGTACTTTTTCCAAAGATTGACTCGCATCGATCACACGATAGCGCTCAGGATCAGCTTGTGCCCTACCCAAATAAGCCTCTCTTACACGCTCAAAAAAAGAAATTTTTTCCTGCTCAATCCGATCGCTTTGTAACTGACGTTTTTTAACGCGTTCCATGCCTATTGCAGCGGGCAAATCTAGCAATATGACGCGATCTGGACGCATAGGACCTTGCACCCAGGTTTCGATTTGCGCAATACGATCGTATGGGATACCTCGTCCTCCCCCTTGGTATGCATATGTCGCATCCGTAAAGCGATCGCAAATTACCCACTCTCCTCGCTGCAAGGCGGGCATAATAACGTGTGCCAAATGCTGCGCGCGACTGGCAAACATGAGCAAGAGCTCTGTATCTGCAGCCATTTTTTCTTGGTAATTTTTGAGGAGAAGAACAGAGCGGATGGCTTCTGCAATTTCTGTGCCACCCGGTTCACGTGTGAGAAGGTGAGGAATGTTTGCCTGCTGCATCCAGCTCTGAATAAATTGAATGGCTGTGCTTTTGCCAGCACCCTCGATACCTTCGAGGGTTATAAAACGAGGAGGGTTCATGGTTTTTTGATACGCTGTATCTTCATCGTCATACTCTTAAATCCTCCCGCTGCAAAAAGAAAAAACGCAGCAACCCCCTTTTGGCCCTCATCCGTCTGCCGTAAGAACAACGGCATCCACCTTCTCCCACTCGCAAAACAGCTCCGGGAGAAGGAATTTTGAAGGTTGCTTAATGACATTCCGACCAACCTGCATCGGGCTTAAAACGCTCACCTTGCCGGCTCTGCAAAATTTCAAATTTTTCTAATATCTGTGGTGTCCCCTGTGCCTTAATGTAGTGTAAAGGACCGCCTCTGAAGGGTGCAAAACCAATACCAAAAATAAGACCTGCATCGATCAAATCTGCATCTGGCACAATTTTTTCACGTAGACAGGCCACTGATTCGTTTAACATTGGGAAAATCAGGCGATCAATCAATGCCTCAAACCCAAGCTTCGCTTCTGCTTTCAGTGGTTTGCCTTTTTGGTAACTGTAGAAGCCCTTGCCTGATTTACATCCCAGCTCCCTATTTGCAACCTTTTGACGCAGCGTCTCTGAAACGGACCTTGTCGTTTGTTTGACTAAAATCTCAGCCACCGCCAGACACACATCTAAGCCCACCTTGTCTGCCAACTCAATGGGTCCCATCGGCATACCAAATGCTAAAGCTGCCTGGTCAATGGATTCAGGTGCTTTACCTTCATCCAGCATCGTCATTGCCTCCATCAGATAAGGCATCAAGACACGATTCACCAAAAATCCTGGACAACTCTTAACTGGAAGTGGGAGCCGATCAATGGAACGAACAAAAGCCATCGCCTGATTCAGCAGTGTTGGATCTGTTTTATCCGAGTGCACCACTTCAACCAACTGCATCAACGCAACAGGATTGAAGAAGTGTATGCCCAGCAAACGTTCTGGATTTTTCAATGTATTACTGAGCTCATTTAATGGCAAACTTGAGGTATTCGTCGCCAAAATAGCGCCCGCCTTCAGACGAGGTTCTATCGATTGATAAATAGCCTGTTTAGTGAGCAAGTTTTCTGATACCGCCTCAATCACCACATCCGCGCGGGCCACACCCGCTCCTGTTGTATCTGGGATCAAGCGATCTAACGCTGCCTGCACTAATCGAGGAGATTTAAGTTTTTTCCGAAAGAGATCATTTGCACGAGCGATCGCCGGTGAAATCAGCTCCGGCAGGCGATCCTGTAGTGTCACTGTCAAGCCTTTCAAGGCACACCAAGCGGCGATATCACCACCCATGATGCCAGCACCAATCACATGTACATGCTGAGCTACAAAACGCGTGCCCTTTGCCAAACCCTTCAAGCGCGTCTGGAGGAAAAACGCACGCACCAAATTGCGACTTGTATCACCTACCAGTAGTTCAGCAATTGACTCTGCTTCACGCACCATGGCTTTTTCACCCACAGTGCCACACTTCACCCAGTTATCCACTATGGCATAAGGTGCTGGGTAATGTGCTCTGCTTACCTTTTCTCCCAAATTTTTATAAAACAGCTTAGCGATCCAAGGACGCAGCAATGGATGCTCCAATGTACGCTGCCAAAATACAGGGGAATGCACAGGTGGTTTGTGCAAAAGAATCTCGCGCGCAGCACGTATTAAATGACGCTCAGGCACAACAATATTAGCAAGCCCTAACTTAAAAGCGGCTTTAGCGCTTAACGATCTGCCTGTTAAGTTCATCTGCATCGCAGGAAATAGACCTATAAGCCGAGGTAGACGGATTGTTCCACCCCAACCCGGATGCAAGCCAAGCTTTACCTCAGGTGCGCCCAACTGCGTTTTGAGGTCGTCCGCCACAACACGATAACGGCAGGCCAAAGCTAACTCCAGACCACCGCCCAAACAGAACCCTTGGATCATGGCAACTGTTGGAATGGGAAGCGCTTCTAATTTGTCGAAAACTAATTGCACCTTTCTGATGAGTTCAAAGGCCTCCGCTTTGTCTTTGAATGTAATAAATTGCTCAACATCGGCACCTGCAATGAACCCGGACGGTTTGGCAGAATGGATAACTAACCCCGCCAAGGTTCTGTCCTGACTTGCCGCATCAAGGAGCTGATCAAGCTCTAAAATAACCTCAGCATTAAGAGAGT
>Ga0206794_1088_pt1 | contig 25952 bp, 17 predicted proteins | sample Alteio_BWOrgCont_70_FD_152877 | JGI IMG/M metagenome (GOLD analysis project Ga0206794, IMG submission 152877) | Enriched cells from forest soil in Barre Woods Harvard Forest LTER site, Petersham, Massachusetts, United States -... | ecosystem: Environmental > Terrestrial > Soil > Temperate forest >...
GATGCCCCTTAATTTAACGGCAGCGAAACAATGAACTCGGCCCCCGCGCCCTCAATGCTCTCAAACGTTATGCTTCCGCCATGGGCTGTCACCGTATCATAAGTTAATGACAGGCCCAAACCTATGCCTTCGCCTATTTGCCTGGTGGTGAAGAAAGGCTGCATGATCTTGTCTTTTATAGCATCGGGTATGCCGGCGCCATTATCTTTTACTTTGATGATTATTTGCCCGTCTTCAGCATAAGTGGTAACCGTTACTTCGGGGTCATAATCCTTCCCCGCAGTTTTACGCTTTTGATTTACAGAATAAAATGCATTGTTAAACAGGTTGAGAAGTACCCGGCCAATGTCCTGCTGTACAATTTTTATTTTTGGCAGGTTGTGGTCAAAACGGGTTATCATTTCGGCATTGAATGATTTGTCTTTTGCCCTCAGCACATGAAAAGAGAGTTTAAAAAATTCGTCTGCCAAAACATTTATACTGGATGCCCTTCGGTCCGTCGTACTGCTGCGCGAATGGTCAAGCATCCCTTTTACAATAAAATCGGCACGCTTACCATGGTGACTGATCTTTTCTTCGTTTTGCTGGATATCATCCGCAATGGATGAAGCTTCGTCTACCTGCCCGTTTTTTAACTCCTTTTTTAATTCATCTATCAATTGCTGGTTCACTTCCGCGAAGTTATTTACAAAGTTGAGCGGGCCCTGTATCTCATGGGCTATGCCTGCAGAAAGCTCGCCTAACGAGGCCATCTTTGCCGAATGAATAAGCTGGGTTTGGGCCAGTTTCAGATCGCTGAGTGTTTTTTCGAGATAATCGCGCTGGGACTCTATGTCCTGTTTTTGCTGTATTACTTCTTCGTTGCGGATATTTACCCTGTGTGCCAGTTTGCGTTTATCATACGTAAGTTTTAGCGACCGGATAAAGGCAAATGCCAAAATTCCCGCTATTGCTAATATGATGTAAATTACCCTTGCCCACGTACTATGCCACCAGGGTACGTCGATAACAAAGGAAAAGCTGGCTTCTTCATTGCTCCATATACCATCGCTGTTGGCGGCCTTCACCCGGAAGGTGTAGCTCCCCGGCAACAAATTTGTATAGGTAACACTGCGCTGCGTTCCGGCCGGTACCCATTGTTTATCATAGCCCTCTAATAAATAGGCATACTTGTTTTGCGCGGGATTGGCCAAATGAACGGCAACACAATTAAATGTTATGCGGTTCTGCTCCCATGACAGTGCTATTTTATCCAGGCCATTAATAACCGGCATTGTAACGCTGTCTGATCCGGCACCCGGACGGCCATAACTTACATTTTCGATATATACAAAGGGTGGATGACGATCACCTTCAGCAAGGCGCACAGGATCAAAGGCTGCGATCCCGTTTTCAAGCCCTATTACGATCTTGCCATTTATAGCGGCGAAATTATGCGGTGACCGGCCTATCGTTTTTCCGGGTAAAATGTCGTTTATCGGGAATGTTTTAAAAGACATTTTACGGGGATCAAGACGTGTCAGGCCCCTGTCAGAACTGATCCATAAAAAACCTTTATTGTCTTCGCTTATGCCCCCGACGCTATTAAACAGTAAGCCGTTACTTTCATCAATATGCTTTATATATTGGCCTGATCTATGGTCAAACTCAAATAAGCCGGACGAATATGTCCCCACCCATAAGTGGTCGGCACGGTCTTCAATAATACTGGTTATGCCTACTACATGCTGTTTGCTGTAAAGTAAGAACGAATAAAATTGCCCGGTTTTCCGGTCGAAACTATTTAAGCCGCCCAAATTTGTGCCTACCCAAATGGTGCCTTGCCTGTCTTCATAAATAGTCAACGCGTTTTTGTCGTCCAGTTTGTTACCGCTTTCCCTGGTTCCGTCGTTGATAATAAACGGATACCTGGAAAAAATGTGCGTAACAGGATCAAATGAGCACATACCCCTGTCGTTCGTGGCTATCCAAACCAAACCGGTATGGTCCTCCAGTATGTGATTTATGTTATTGCTGCCGATGGATGAGTAATCATTAGTATCTGCCTTATAGCTTTGCAGCTGATCCAGTATAGGGTTAAATACCTTAAAACCGCTGCTGTCGCAAAAATAAACCATGCCATCTTCCCCTGTAGCTATCGCGCTAAGTTTCGGGTCTGTTTTTTTTAATTTATAAACGGGTGTAAATACATCGGTATCCGGCTTCCATTTGTATATACCCCGCTCAGTTGTAAACAGAATGCGGTGGTCGGTTGTAACAGCCAGCTGCTGCGTAGTGCCGCCGGGGTAGCCGCCCGGCTTTGTATAATTTTTTGTATACGTTCCGAACACCGTGCTCAAGGTATTCAGTTTATCAAGCCCCCCGTAATAAGTGCCCGCCCATAATACACCTGAACGGTCAGATAGCAGGCAATTCACCTCGTTCGAGTTCAGGGCATCGGGGTTGTCTGCATCTGCCTCATAGCGCTGAAAATGATGGGTTTCCGTATCGAAATTCAACAAGCCCCTGCCGGTTATCAGCCACAACGAACCGTTTTTTGCTTCAGTGATATTGTAAATACGGTTTTGACCGGCTACCCGGTTGGTATCCACCGGCAAGAGATCAGTGAAAGCGTTAGTTTTCCGGTTAAAAAACAATAATCCTTTTAGTGTGCCGAACCATAGCCTGTGTTTATTGTCTTCATAAACATTGGTAACGGTATCGCTGGATGCAGTCAGCCCCGGATTTGTATTATGCGCATATTGTTTAATTGTTTTATCCCGTGTGTCCAGCCGTTCAATTTCGTACTGATTTGAAAAGTGGTTGTACACATTCAACCACAAAATACCGGGTTCCGAAGGCGCTTCGTATATGTTTTCAACGCTTTTTTGCTTTGTTGTATCTTTAGAGGCCAGGTAGGCGCTAAAAGTCCTGATCTTGTCATTATAGATCCACAAACCGCTGTTAGTGCCCAGCCATATTGAATGGCCGCCCGATGGGGATTTGAAAAGTACATTGCCAGGCTTCCGGATATCTGCACTTAGTTTCAAAAAACCCGGTATTTTTTTATTGTCGCCGAACAACGTGAATTGCTTCTTTTTTTGATCGAATTTAACAACGCGGACCTTATCATCACTAAATATTCCGTCAAATCCCCACAGATTTCCCGCCTTGTCTGCAAATTGTAAATATTGGTACACATCGTTGTTGTTAACCTTTGCATGCGAATATTTGAACTGCGTAAAACTATCCGATAAACGGTCGTACCTGAAAAGGCCATGCCCTATCGTACTAAACCAAAGGTTTTTATTATCATCGGTTACCATACTGATTACCGCGCAGGTAGGTATAAATGCCCCCTTGCCGGCCCCGGGCTGGTAAACTTTGAACTTATATCCGTCATAACGTACCAGTCCGTTTAAGGTTCCTATCCACAGGTACCCATGGTCATCCTGCTGAACAAAGGTGCAGTCTTCGTGCGGCAGGCCGTCTTTAACGGTAAAATGGTCGAATTTTAAAGCAGGGGATTGGGCTTTGCCGTATTGCAGAGCGGTAAAAAGAAAAAGTAACAGTGATAGTTTTCTCATCATAAGAGATCGGTTGAAATACAAGCCTTTAAGTAAACACTTTATAAGTTAATAAACAAATTATAATATTGTAAATGCTTTGTGATAAACAGGGGATTTAGGGGTGTGCAAAAATTGTGCCCCGGTTATTTTAATATTCCCGGAGATCAGAATTAATTTGAAGAATTTAACCCACGCTGGCCACCTTAAAAGGCTTTATTACGAACGATTCCCATATTTTTTGGGTAATGTAGGGCTCATTTTGCTTCCAGCTTTCCAGTTCCCCGGTGGTTTCAAACTGGATGACCATCACCGAGCCTATCATCTGGCCTTGTTCATTCAGGAAAGCCCCTCCCATTATAAAGTTACCATTTTCCTTTAGTTTCTTAGCTCCCTCTAAATGGGCCGGGCGAACTTTCATCCGGCGTTCCCAGGCGCCGGCATCGGTGTAATCATGAGCAGTAATAATATATTGGTTCATTTTTAGGTGTGATTTTCAACTTAGGGTTAATTTATAAAAGGTCGGAAAATTTAGCGAGGCCATTTATAATAAATCTCGCGAATTAACGGAAAAAAGCTGTTATTTTATAAATTACGTCGCACATTTATAACGTCAGGGGAAAATAAACAAGGAAATAAATGTATGTTTTACATTTTTTCCTAATATTTGTTTTTCTCAGCCAATTACCATCATCGATGAAGGATACACTATATAAAGAATTTAAAACAAAGTTTAACAAAGATGCCGAAAACATCTATTTTTCGCCGGGGCGTGTAAACCTTATTGGCGAACATATTGACTATAATGGGGGGCTTGTAATGCCCTGCGCCATAACTTTTGGAACTTACCTGCTGGTATCTCCGAATGATGATGGCCTTTTCAGGTTCAGAAGCCTGAATTTTGACGATCAGCTGGATATACCCGTGCAAGCCGGTTATCAGAAAACCGGCGACAGCTGGTTTAATTACCCGCTTGGCGTTATTGAGTATTTTTTGAACGACGGGCATAAACTGCGCGGGATGGACATGCTTTTTTATGGCGATATACCGATAGGGTCAGGCCTGTCGTCTTCGGCTTCGATTGAAGTAGTTACGGCTTTTGCGTTAAATGAGCTGACGAACAGCGGTTATAGCAAGCTCGACCTGGTGAAATTATCCAAATCCGTTGAAAATAATTTTATCGGCGTAAACTGCGGCATAATGGACCAGTTTGCCGTTGCCTTTGGCGAAAAGAACAAGGCGCTGATGCTGAATTGCGATACGCTTGATTACCAGGCGGTGGACAGCAACCTGGGCGACTACATTTTAGCCATCATAAATACCAATAAACCACGTAAGCTGGCCGAATCGAAATATAACGAACGGGTGCAGGAATGCCAGGCGGCCCTAACCGATTTAAAGCAGCAACTGGATATTAATTACCTTTGCGATATTGATACTGCTGCATTTAACAAGTACAGTCATTTAATTACTGATAAAGTATTAAAACGGCGCGCCCAACATGTAATTGAAGAAAACGACCGGGTAAAATTAGCGGCTACGGCGCTAAGTAATAATGACCTTACCGAATTTGGCCGTTTAATGTATGCGTCGCACGATTCCCTGCGCGATCTGTATGAAGTAAGCGGCAAAGAGTTGGATACTATTGTTGAATACAGCAAAACCGACACTAATGTTGCCGGCGCCCGCATGACAGGTGCAGGCTTTGGCGGCTGCGCCATCGCCCTGGTTAAGGAGGATGCCTTTGACAGTTTCAGTAAAAATGTAATTGAATTTTATACCGATAAAATCGGTTACGCACCATCGGTTTACAGTTCGTTGATCGGCGATGGGGTGTCTGGGTTAGAGATTAGCGATTGGAGATTAGAGGTTAGTGTTAGACAAGAGATAGATTAGTTGAAGTTGAATAAAATATCGAATAATGAATTTTGAATGATAAATTTCGAAGTGTAAATTAAATGTGACAGCTAAAATATTTTTTAAATGTGAGGCAACAAGCCGCCAAAAACTAATCTCTAATCACTAACCTCTGACACGTGCGTAAATTAAAACTCGACGAATTAAACCGCGCTTCGGTCGCTGAATTTAAGGCCGGGGAGAAAATGCCTGTAGTGATTGTGCTGGACAATGTGCGCAGCATGCATAATATCGGTTCCATTTTTCGTACGGCCGATGGTTTTGCGGTTGAAAAAATGTGTTTGTGCGGTGTTACCGCCCAGCCGCCTCATCGCGAGATAGAAAAAACCGCGTTGGGCGCTACGCAGTCCATCAGCTGGGAATATTTTACCCACCCGTTGCAGGCCATTGAGCAATTACGCCGGAACGGTTATCGCATAATTGCGGTTGAACAAGCCGAAAATAGTACTATGCTGCAAAACTTTAATGCCCTAAAGGGTGAAAAATACGCGCTGATATTCGGGAACGAAGTAAATGGCGTAAGCGATGAAGTGATGAAAAATATCGATGCCTGTATCGAGATCCCGCAATTCGGCACCAAACACTCTTTTAATATTGTAGTATCAGCAGGTATTGTTTTGTGGGATTTGTTTTTGAAGATAGTGATTTGATTTACGAATTACGATTTACGAATTACGATTTTTTTCACGGCGCACGTCTTCCTACCAATCGTAAATCTAAAATCGTAACTCGTAAATTCTATCAAACCCACTAAAGATGTATCACCTCCCCGTACGCATCCGCGGCGGCTTCCATTATGGCTTCGCTCATGGTTGGGTGGGGATGGATGGATTTGATCATCTCGTGGCCGGTGGCTTCCAGCTTACGTGCAACAACGCATTCGGCCAGCATTTCGGTAACATTATGGCCTATCATGTGGGCGCCTAAAAACTCGCCGTATTTAGCGTCGAATATTAATTTTACAAAGCCTTCTTTAGCCCCGGCCGCGCTTGCCTTGCCCGAAGCAGAGAATGGGAATTTGCCTACTTTAACCTCATAGCCGGCTTCTTTTGCCGCTTTCTCGGTATAACCAACTGAAGCAATTTCGGGCGAACAATAAGTACAGGCGGGGATATTATTATAGTCTATCGGGTGGGGGTTTAAGCCTGCAATTTTTTCGACACAGGTAATGCCTTCTGCCGAAGCTACGTGAGCAAGCGCCTGGCCTTTTACAATATCACCAATGGCATAAACACCTTCAACATTGGTGCGGTAAAAATCGTCAACTATAACCTTGCCACGGTCGGTTTTTACACCGGTTTCTTCGAGGCCAATGCCTTCTAAATTGGTTGAAATGCCTACTGCTGACAAAACCACGTCAGCCTCCAGTATTTCAGTCCCGGTGGCGGTTTTTACCTGTACTTTGCAAAGGTCGCCGCTGGTATCAACTGATTCCACGTTGGAAGCGGTCATGATGGTGATACCTTGTTTTTTAAGGATGCGGGCCAATTGTTTTGAAATTTCTTCGTCCTCGAGGGGTACTATATTATCTAAAAATTCAACTACAGTAACTTTGGTCCCGAAGGCGTTATACAAATAAGCAAATTCGATCCCTATGGCGCCAGACCCGACCACAACCATTGAACCGGGCTTTTTAGGCAATACCATCGCCTGGCGATAACCGATCACCTTTTTATTATCCTGTTTAAGGTTCGGCAATTCGCGCGAACGGCCGCCGGTAGCCAAAATAATATGCTTTGCTTCAAACTGCTTTACTTCGCCATTATTAGCGGCAACCTCCACAACGCATTTGCCCTTCAGTTTCCCGGTGCCTGTGAGCACGTCGATCTTATTTTTTTTCATCAGAAACTGGACACCCTTGCTCATACCGTCGGCTACTAAACGGCTCCTTTTTATAGTTGCTTCAAAATCAACTTCGCTGCTGCCCACTTTTATGCCAAAATCAGCGGCATGGTTGATATATTCAAACACTTCGGCGCTTTTTAATAACGCTTTGGTTGGGATGCAGCCCCAGTTGAGGCAAATGCCGCCAAGCGATTCTCTTTCAACTATCGCGGTTTTTAAACCCAATTGTGAAGCGCGGATAGCAGCAACATAACCGCCCGGCCCTGAACCTATAACAATTAAATCGTAATTCATATTTCTGATGATGATGGTTTTAAAATGATGTTTTGCGCAGTGAATTTTTAAGCCCTTTTAACGGAAACAAAGTGTTTGAGTTCAGCTTTTTGATCATTAAGCAAACGGGGTTTTGAATGTGGCTGCAAAGTTAAGTAAAAGGTAGCAAATGCTAAAATGGGCGGCTATCATCTAAACGTAATTAAATAGCATAGCTTTTTGTTGTGGCTGATTTTTTTCGGGACATTACCTAAAGGTTAATTTTTTAAAAACAAATATTTTATAAATATCATATTTATAACTATATTTTATTAACTATTTTATATTATTAATAATAAACTTTCCAAAACAAATAACAATTATTAATATTAACTTAACATTGAAAAAAATCCGATTATCTACATTTGGTGCGAAATTAATTCACAATTAAACATTCACAAAAAAAAATCAACCTATGAGGAATTACTTACGCTCTCTATTCATCTCAATTTTTACTGTTTGTATTGCCTTAGCGCAGCTTGCAAATGCGCAAACCCGCGTTACAGGAAAAGTTGTTGATGCAGACACTAAAGAACCGCTGACAGGCGCTTCAGTTACAGTAAAAGGAACATCAAAATCAGCCTCCGCCGGGTTAGACGGCACCTTTAAAATCGATGTTAGCGGGACGGATAGCCCGGTTTTGGTAATCAGTTATCTCGGCTATTTTTCAAAGGATCTCCCGGTTTCAGGCAACCTGAACTTAGGCGAAATTAATTTAAAACCATCCGCCACAGGCATGAATGAAGTTGTGATAAACGGCGACGTTGCGATTGACAGAAAAACCCCTATAGCCGTTTCAACAGTTGGCGCGCAGTTTATTGAAGAGCATATCGGCACCAGGGATATCCCCGAACTTTTGAATGGGATACCCGGCGTTTATGCAACCCAACAGGGCGGCGGCTACGGCGATTCTCGTATCAGCATAAGGGGCTTTTCCAGCCAGTCGGGACAAGGAAACGTTGCATATACCATAAACGGTATCCCTGTTAACGACCCCGAAACAGGGGCCATTTACTGGTCGGATTTTTCGGGTATAACCGATGTTACCAGCTCTATTCAGGTTCAGCGTGGCTTAGGCGCTTCCAAAATTATCGTTCCTTCGTTTGGCGGTACTATAAACGTCACTTCGCGCAGTACCGACACACAACAAGGCGGTTATATTTCGCAAACCATTGGCAGCGACGGTTTTGAAAAAACAGCGTTGCTGATCTCAACGGGTTTAAACGACCATGGCTGGGCTGCAACATTCCAGGGCAGCCGGACCAAGGGCGACGGGCCTGCCGACGGCCTTGGTTTTTTAGGTTATAACTATTTTTTCAACCTCTCAAAAGTATTAAGCCAGAGCCAAACCTTATCGTTCAACTTGATAGGGGGCACACAAACCCACGGGCAAAGGCCCGAAGCCAGCATTGCTGATTTTGCTCAAGCGCCACAGGGTATTAAATGGAACCCGGAGTTGGGCGTTAAAGACGGCCAGCAAATTAACCCTTACAACAACTTCTTCAGCGAACCATTGCTTTCTATCAACCACGATTGGACCATTAATGATAAGTCAAGCCTTACAACTGTTTTATATGGCATTTTTGGAAAAGGCGGCGGCGGCGACATAGGCGGTACCCCACCCAGGGTAAGCAATATGTATTCGCCTTATGATTATACAGCCGCTGAGCAGGCCAATGCAGCCAGCCCCGACGGTGCGGCATCCACTTACCTTTATGACTCCCATGATAACACTTCCTGGTTTGGTTTAAGAAGCACTTATAAAACTTTATTGGGCAGATATATCACCCTGCAGGCCGGTATCGACCTCAGGTATTATTACGGAAGCCACTACCAGGAGGTAACAGATCTGCTGGGCGCCAATTACGTACTTGACCAATATCAGGGCTCTGCATCGAATATTAGCGGCGGCGGCGATATCAATAATCCCACCCACCTGGCGGTTGTCGGCGATAAAATTGGCTATTATAATAAAGACTGGGTGCAGTCGGAAGGTGCATTTGCCCAGGCAGAATACTCAAAAAACGATTTCACAGCTTTTGTCACCCTTTCGGGGTCGGAAAATGGCCAGAAAAGGGCAGATTACTTCGATTATCTAAACAGCGACCCTCAACAGATGACCGGGTACGTCGATCATATATCCTACCAGGCAAAAGGCGGCGCCAATTATAATATTAACAGCCAGATGAATTTATACGCCAATATAGGTTATATAACCAAACCACCGTATTTTGGTACCGTATTTGAAAATTATACCGATGAGATCAACAAGAATGCGGTAGATGAAAAACTACTTTCGTACGAATTGGGGTATGGGTTTAAAACTTCAGGCTTTAGCGCCAAGGTGGACCTTTACAGGTCAGCCTATCATGATAAGACCGACCAAAGCACGTTTTTTGATGCCGCTACCAACCAATTGTACAGCGCAAATGTTACCGGGGTTGATGAATTGCACCAGGGAGTTGAAATAGCATTGCAATGGAGGCCCATTACAGAGATAACGGTACGCGGCATGGCTTCTTTCGGCGATTATTATTATACCAACAACCCCGGCCCGACAACCGTTTTCAACACCCAGGAAAAGCCGATAGCGACTATTAACCAAATTGACCTTAAGAATCAGAAAATTGGCGATGTGCCGCAAACTACCGCAGGCTTAAATATGGATGTTAATGTATTGCCGCATTTAACTTTAGGCGTTATCTATAACTATTTTGCCAACTATACTGCAAATGTCCCTTTCCAGGATTTTACATCGGCAGGTTTGCACCCTTATATAGTGCCTGACTACTCGCTTTGGGACCTGAACGCCGTATGGCGGTTTAAGATGGCCGGTTTCGATGCATCATTTATTGCTACGGTAACCAACCTGTTAAACACCAAATACATTTCAGACGCAACCGACAACGGTGCAACCGGCCTCGCTTCAAATGCACAGGTTGATTACGGTTTAGGCAGGTTGTTCACTACCGGTTTAAAAGTTAAATTTTAAGAAATAAAAAAATCATAAATATGAAAAAGATATATTATTTACTGGCGTTAATTGCATTCGCTTTTACCGCGTGTCAAAAACAGCCCCTTGTGCCCTTGGCGCCTTTAACCAAAACGGCGGCACTGACACTTACCTTAGCCCCTGCAGATTACCAGTTATTGCCATCGGCGGATTATCCTCATTCGTCATTAAGCTTTAATTCAACTACCGATGCAAACACCTTCATCCCGTTGATCCTGGCAGCGAAGGAGTCGGCACAATTGAATGACGGTTCAACGGCTACGGTAACTTATACAATTGCGCCCCCAAGTTTAAAAGTGGCCGACAGCGTATATGAGCATTTAACCTACACCGTTACAGCCGCAGATTATAAAGCAGTAACAGGTAATAATTACGGCGATTTCAGCTCACTGGACGTACTTAACTTTTTAGCTTATAAATATCCAAGCCCGGTTGCCAACCAGCTGGCCATAATAAGCTACGTTTTGTACACCGGATCTGACAATTCAGTGGTAAATTCATTTTTATATATCCACGGCGCCTGGATGAAAATTTACCAGGTAACCCCTGCTGAGTACACGGCAGCAGGCGAGGGCAAATATGATCAGTTTACTGCCGCCGATTTGAGCAGCCTGCCCGGTTACTTCAATTTCTTTTTGAAAAACGACATCACTATTGCAGATACGGCTAAAGCCGGCGACGTTGAGTATGTGAGCTACAGCTACTACGCAAACAACGACTATCAAAAAGTGCTGGCTCTCACCTACGATGGCAGCAATTGGGGGGTGATCTCAACCCAGGCAACCGGGTCTTTCCTAAAAAAGAATGGCACCTGGTCAGCCGTATTGCCGACACCAACCATAACGCACGCGCTTACAAAAGATGATATTACGCTTATCGTAAATTCAACTGCCGGCACATCTGCTGAACGGACCAACCTGGGCAAGTATGGCGACTTTTCGAGTTGGGCTGCGGCCGACCTTGACGCCGCGTTTATTATAGTGCTAACGGCCGACTACCCAACACCAGCCACCGGTACCAACTACGATGTTGTTTATTTGAATTACACGGGCGGCGCTGATGTGCCAACTACCATTGTCTTCCAGTGGAGCGGGACTACGTGGGCAGCACACTAAATTGGATAACCAAGCGTGACAAAAAAAGGAGCCGTCTCAATGTTTATTTTGAGGCGGCTCCTTTATTTTGATCCAATATTTTGAGGTTTAGTGATATACAAACTCACCAAATTCCGATTTTATAGTAACCTGTTTTTTATCACCCTTCTCCACATGCCCTATAACCTGCGCATCAACGTTAAAGCTTTTTGAGATACTGATCAAGTCATCGGCAATTTCTTCGGGAACATACAATTCCATGCGGTGGCCCATATTAAATACCTTGTACATTTCGTGCCAGCTTGTTTTTGATTCTTCCTGTATCAGTTTAAATAAAGGAGGGACGGGAAACAGGTTGTCTTTAATAATATGCAGGTCATCAATAAAATGCAGCACTTTGGTTTGCGCACCGCCGCTGCAGTGGATCATGCCGTGTATTTGTCCGCGGCAGCTATCTAATATGGCCTTAATAATAGGTGCATAAGTGCGGGTTGGCGATAATACCAGTTTACCTGCTGTGACAAACTGACCATCGCCAACCGCTATAGGGTCGGTAAGATTTTTACTGCCGGAAAATATAAGTTCATAGGGTATGGCAGCGTCGTAGGTTTCGGGATATTTTTCAGCTATCGTTTTATTAAATACATCGTGCCTGGCAGATGTAAGGCCGTTTGAGCCCATCCCGCCATTGTATTCGCTTTCGTAATTTGCCTGCCCGTACGATGCCAGGCCTACAATAACATCGCCCGGCGCGATATTATGATTTGAAATTACATCAGCCCGTTTCATCCGGCAGGTAACAGTCGAATCAACGATGATCGTGCGTACCAGGTCGCCGACATCCGCTGTTTCTCCGCCCGTCGAGTATACGCCAATCCCGGCTTCTCTTAGTTCGGCAAGTATTTCTTCAGTGCCATTTATAATAGCGGCAATAACTTCGCCGGGTATTAAGTTTTTATTCCTGCCGATTGTGGAGGACAAAAGGATATTATCCGTCGCACCCACACATAGCAGGTCGTCAAGGTTCATGATGATAGCGTCCTGCGCTATACCGCGCCAAACAGAAATGTCGCCGGTTTCTTTCCAGTAAGTATAAGCTAATGACGACTTTGTGCCCGCGCCGTCGGCATGCATAATATTACAGTAAAGCGGGTCGCTGGTTAAAATATCGGGTATTATTTTGCAGAAGGCTTTCGGAAAAATCCCTTTATCAATATTTTTTATGGCATTATGAACGTCGTCCTTTGAGGCAGAAACACCTCTTTTATCATACCTTTGCGAAGAAATCATGCACAAATATAGTAGTTCATAGTTCATGGTTCATAGTTTTGGGAAAAGTCCATGGTCGATAGTCCATGGTCCATATCCAAAATGGATTACGTAAAACAGGTTGGACTGCTTTATAGCAGTCTATTTACTGTCGACAAACTAATTTTTACCATGGTCTATGGACTATCGACTATGGACTCAACACCGCCCATGAACAAAGCAATCCAATGGCTCAGGCTTCAGCTAAAACGGTCGTTTGACAGGATACGTAATGAAAATTTAAAAAAGAATGCGCTGCAGGCCATTCCGTTTTGGATTGCGTCAGTTATTACAGGGCTTGTTGCTGTGTTGTACACCAAACTTTTTGTTGGCGCCGAAGACCTGACCGTGTTGGTTATCAAGTACAATATATGGTTGCTTTTTATTTTATCGCCCGTTTGCTTTATTCTTGCTTGGTGGCTGGTACAGCGCTATGCGCCCTATGCGCGCGGCAGCGGTATACCTCAAGTGATGGCTGCTATCCAGGTATCATCCCCAAAAACCATCCGCGTAGTTGACAAGCTTTTGGGTTTCCGCATCATATTTATAAAAGTGCTCTCCAGCCTGGTAATGGCCCTCGGCGGCGGCGCTATCGGCAGGGAAGGCCCGACTATCCAAATCGCGGCATCGGTATATAAAATAGTGTACCAGTTATTACCAAAGTGGTGGCCAAAGATCGCCAAGCGGAATATGATGGTAACCGGGGCAGCGGCAGGTTTGGCAGCCGCTTTTAATACGCCATTAGGTGGTATTGTATTTGCCATCGAGGAATTAACCAAAACACATTTCAGCTATTATAAAACCGCGATCTTTTCTTCGGTTATTATTGCCGGTTTATCCGCCCAGGCATTATTAGGGCCTTATTTATACCTTGGTTACCCGAAACTGGATGGCCTTTCGGCGTCTATCTTTTTTGGCGTGGCGCTGGTAGCTATAATCGCCGGGCTTGCAGGCAGCGGGATGTCGAAATTAATACTCTTCATACTTAAGCTTAAAGCGAGGTTCAAATTTAAATATCAGCATGTACTTTACGTAATCGGCTGTGCCCTTGCCATGGTTTTCCTGGCGATATTTGTAAATACAGAGGTTTTGGGCTCTGGTAAGGAAATTATGCAGACAACCTTGTTTACATCTGCCAAGTATGTCCATTGGTACACGCCTATATTAAGGATAGGCGGTCCGTTATTCTCCTTTACCACCGGTGCGGCCGGCGGTATATTTGCCCCGGCGCTTGGGGCAGGGGCAAGTGTAGGGTCGTTGGTTGCAAGCTGGTTCAAAGTATCGGATATTGATACCAATATGCTCATTTTATCCGGGATGGTCGGCTTTTTAACCGGCGTTACACGTTCGCCGTTTACATCAGTAATACTGGTTTTGGAGATGACCGACCGCCATAACGTGATATTTCACCTGATATTGGCAGGGATGCTTGCCAGCCTGGTTTCCATATTAATTGATAAACATTCGCTGTATGACCATTTGAAGGTGCAGTATATTAAAGAGCTGACCGCTGTAGAAGAAGCGCAGCAACCTGAACAGGTGGAACCGCGAATTGATCCTTGAATTAGAAAAAGTTTACCTTAGGCAATCATGTATGCATGATTCGGTATTTCGGCTAAAGCCCTTACTCCCTTGTAAAGATACCGCCCGCTAAAGCGGACGGCAATGAATTGATATATTGCTTGTTATTCATTGCCGTTGGCTTCGGCAAACGGATAATAAACAATTGACAAAGGAGGCTTTAGCCAAATTTCGCAAGGCTGGCTAAATCCTGTATTATTTTATAAACAACAACTCCCTGAACTTCGGCAAGGGCCATAAAGAGTCATCCACTAATTGCTCCAACTTATCCACATGGTAGCGGATGGCCGGGAAAAATGGTTTTACTTTTTCATCATAATCAATTGCTTTTTCGCGCAGGTCTTCAATATTATTTGCTTTTTTACGGGCATCTACCAGGTCATCGATATTCGATTTAATAAAGTTAACATGTTCGGCTATCTTATTAATAATGGCTAATTGCGCTTTGTAAGTATCTTCTCCCAGGCCCAGTTGTTTTAACCCCTTAACATTTTCAACCAGGTTGCTTTGGTATGCCAGTGCCGCCGGCAGAATAATATTAATGCCGAGCTCGCCTATAACCCGCGCCTCTATTTGCAGCTTCTTATAAAAGCTATCCAATAAAATTTCATGGCGGGCATGTACTTCACGTTCGGTGAATACAGCTGTTTCCGCAAATAACAGCGCCGATTTGTCTGATAATAATGCGTCAAGCGCCTTAGGGGTGGTTTTTATATTAGGTAATCCCCTAACAGCGGCCTCTATTTCCCACTCCTCGCTATACCCGTTTCCCTCAAAACGGATATTTTTCGATTCCTTTATATACTTTTTTATGATGATCAGCAGTGCAACATCTTTCTTTTCGCCTTTTTTTATCAGTTTGTCAACATCATACTTAAACTTTTTCAGTTGATCGGCCACAATAAGGTTCAAAATCGTCATCGGGCTGGCAGAATTTTGAGACGAACCGACCGCACGCAATTCAAATTTATTTCCCGTAAAAGCAAATGGCGAGGTACGGTTGCGGTCGGTATTATCTTTTAAGATCTGAGGGATCTTGGGGATGCCCTGCCATAATAAGGCATCATCTTTTATTTTTTTGCTTATCCTCGAGGTTTCTATCTCATCAAGCACATCGCTGAGCTGGCTCCCTAAAAATATAGATATAATTGCCGGCGGCGCTTCGTTGGCGCCCAGACGATGGTCGTTATTAACCGATGCGATGGAAGCCCTAAGCAGGTCGGCATGCTCATAAACTGCTTTAATGGTGTTTACAAAGAAAGCCAGGAACATAAGGTTGTTTTTTGGCGTTTTGCCGGGTGATAATAAATTTTTACCCGTATTGGTGATCATCGACCAATTATTGTGTTTGCCCGAGCCATTGATACCTGCGTAGGGTTTTTCGTGCAGCAGTACTTTAAAATTGTGGCGCTTGGCAATCTTATCCATCAAATCCATCAATAACTGGTTGTGATCTATTGCCAGGTTGATCTCTTCGTAAATAGGGGCGCACTCAAATTGTGAAGGCGCCACTTCATTATGGCGGGTTTTTAACGGAATGCCTAATAATAAGGCCTCGGTTTCCATATCCTGCATAAATGCATACACCCTTTCGGGGATCGAACCAAAATAATGGTCCTCCAATTGCTGGTTTTTTGCAGATATGTGCCCAAAAAGTGTGCGGCCGGTTAAATACAGATCGGGGCGTGCATTAAATAAGGCGATATCAACCAAAAAATATTCCTGCTCAATGCCTAATGAAGCATTAACTTTTTCAATGCCCTTATCAAAATAGTGGCAAACATCCACAGCGGCTTTATCCAGGGCATTTAGTGCCTTTAATAAGGGTACCTTATAATCAAGCGCTTCGCCGGTATAGGATACGAAAACAGTGGGGATACATAACGTACGCGCCATAATAAAGGCCGGCGAGGATGGGTCCCAGGCGGTATAGCCCCTTGCCTCGAAAGTATTGCGGATACCGCCGCTTGGAAAGCTTGAGGCATCTGGTTCCTGCTGGGCCAGGGCGTCGCCCGAGAACTTTTCTATCGCGCCGCCGTCAGCAGTGGGTTCAAAAAATGCATCATGCTTTTCGGCAGTTGAACCTGTAAGCGGTTGAAACCAATGGGTATAATGGGTGGCTCCTTTGCCCATTGCCCACGACCGCATGGCAGAAGCAACCTGCTCGGCAAGGTCGCGCGGGATGGGTTCACCCTTTTCTATCGAGTTAACAATACCCTGGAAGGCTTCCGTTGAAAGATATTCTTTCATTTTCTTTTTATCGAAAACATTTGCAGCAAAGAAATCTGAAATCTTTGGAGACGGTATTTTAACTTCGGGGACCGCCCTCGTTAATACTGCCTGTAATGCCTGGAACCGGATATTAGCCATGAACTGAAGTTTTAGTAAAAGGTTGGAGACCAAAATAAGAACTATACTTTATATTATGTAGAGTTTTTATTTAATATAAAACAATTTCCAATTTTATTAACAATTTGAGAGATATTAACATCTAAATCAAGCTTTATACTTGTATTTAGTTGAGAAAATGAGATTAAATGAGTAATTTATCTGTTTTATGAGGTAAAATTTATAGAATTTGCAATTTTGTGGCATAAAATGCGAAAAATTGCGAAGCTTACCCCAATAAATTTGCCAACTATTTTTTTTGATTACGAAAAATTCAAAAATTGCCCTGTTTTTTTAATGATTTTTACTATTTTTATAAAAGTTGTATTTTTATTGTTAATTTATTGTTTAAAAATTTGGATTTATTAAAATTCATCCATATTTTTAGGGAAATATTTATAAAAAGGCTGTAATTATTAAATTATTCATAAAAAAACAGGGTGTAATAGTAAAATCATTAAAAAAATTTCGCAAAAAAAATTAAAACAGCTTTAAATAGTAAAATCAAACAAAAATAATATCAATCAAACTAAATTAAACTAAACAAACAATGAAAGTAAACTCTACAAAGTTCAACCTGCTCAGTTCAGTCCGACAACTGACGCGTGAAAAATGGGAGCTGGGCGCTACCATTTTTGCGGGAAAAATGATAGGCTTAGGGCTTATCGTATTAGCCATCATGACTATCCCCGGATTATTAGGCACATCGGCTCATGCAGCAGTTGCCGCCAAAGCTGACACGTCAGCTCTTCAAAGGTCTATGATCGCTAACACCACGAGTACAATGAATGCCATTAACACTTGCTGGACATTGGTGGCTGCATTTTTAGTATTTGCCATGCAGGCAGGTTTTGTGATGCTTGAAGTTGGTTTTGCACGCAAACGCGAAACAGTAAACGTTTTGATGGAGTGTATTTTCGATACTTGTCTTTGCGGGATCTTATTTTACGCCATTGGTTACGCGTTTATGTTTAGTTACGGTAACGGATTTATAGGCTATCACTGGTTTTTCCTTCAGAATACTACGGTAGGGAACCCAACTGACACCTATTTGACTACTGGTGTTCCGATAATTGCGCACTGGATTTTCCAATACGCTTTTGCTGATACCTGTTCAACAGTTGTTTCAGGCGCTATGATCGGCCGTACCGGTTTCCGTGGCGATATTGTTTACAGTATCGGTATTACCGGCTTCATTTACCCGATTATCGGTCACTGGGCATGGGGTCCTGATGGCTGGCTTGCGGTAATGGGCACAGCCGGGCATTTTTATACAAGCTTAGGACAGGGCTTCCGTGATTTTGCAGGGTCGACGGTTGTACACACTATAGGTGGTATGGCTTCATTGGCGGGCGCTGTTGTATTAGGGCCGCGCATCGGTCGTATTTTTGCACGGGATGGCGGCGGTATGCCACCTGCCCATAACTTACCAATGGCTGCCGTAGGTGGGTTTATACTTTGGTTTGGCTGGTACGGTTTTAACCCGGGCAGTTCGCTATCCGCAATGGACGCCATAGGTATTGGCCGTATTGCTACAAATACAACGCTTGCGGCTTGCGGCGGCGGCTTTACAGCGATGATGGCCGGCTTATGGTGGGGATCAACCAAAGGTAAATTCGATTTGGGCTTCACCATTAATGGTTTCCTTGCAGGCCTTGTTGCAATTACCTGCCCTTGTTACTGGGTTAGCCCGCTTGGCGCAACCATATTAGGCGGTGTAGCTGGTTTCGTAGTATTCGGTGGTGTTAAATTATTAGAATACTTACGTATTGACGATCCGATCGGCGCTGTTCCGGTGCATGGTTTTGCAGGTATCTGGGGAACACTGTCGTTAGGTTTATTTGCTGCAGGTCAATATGGTGTTACCGGTCCAACCGGCCCTGATAACAGTGCACCTAATATTGTAAGGGGGTTATTTTACGGTGGCGATGCCAGTGTATTAAAAGCCCAGGCTATAGGTACTTTCACAATTGCAATTTCGGTGTTTGTCGTAACCTGGATCATGATGAAACTTATCATGCTGTTACCGCATCCATGGAAGTTACGTGTTGAAGCAAAAGGTGAAACAGGTCCGGGCGGTCTGGATATGTTTGATCACGGCGCTTCAGCTTACGATATGGAAGATGGTGATGTTAGTTTAACAGGACTATTCGAAAAAGGCAGCAAAATAACTGCTTAAACATCGTTAACATATACTGCCCTTGTGTGGTTGGTTAGCTTATTTCTGCTATTACCACCCGCTTTATCCAACCGCACAGGGGTTCTTTTTACTACGAACAAATTTTATTGAGATTTCGCCGGATCAAAACTTGACATGATCCAGCCGGGGACTTCTCATGCTTTAATTTATACAATTCAATCAACCAAAAACTACTATTAAACAATTTCAATCAAATCATTATCATGAAAAAAAGATTTTTACTTTTAATATTTACAGTATCTGCTTTTTGTTTGTCATCAAAAGCGCAGGATACGATAAAAACTACCGGCGATGCCCCATTGGTGATCAGCGGCTCGGTAGATACCTACTTTAAAACCGATTTCTCGGGGCATGCCAATATCCCGACAAGCTTTGCCAACGAAAACAGTTCCATATCTATCGGGATGATCGACCTGGCGCTGAAAAAATCAGTAGGTAAAGCATCATTTGTCGGCGAGCTTTCGTTCGGCCCCCGCGGTCAGCAGCAATCTATCCCGAATGCTGATCCTGGTTCAGTTAATGTTGTAACCCCTATCGGCGAAAATACATACGCGGGAAGCGGCGTAGGTTACTCCAGCTACCATATCCAGAATTTGTATGTATCGTATAATATAACCGACCAGTTTAACCTGACCGCAGGTTATATGTCGACCTTTATCGGTTACGAAGTAATCAGCCCTGCATCTAACTTTAACTATTCCACCTCTTACTTATTTACAAACGGCCCGTTCCAGAACGCCGGCTTTAAAGCGACTTATACCTTCTCGCCTGCAGTGAGCTTAATGGCCGGTATATTTAATGACTATTGGAATGTTTACCAGTCGGCAGGCAAGGTAAATACATTTGGTGCGCAACTAACCGTAACCCCGGTAAAAAACTGGACAGCCTATCTTAACGTGGTTACCGGCTCGTCATACGGAACGGAATTTGACCTGACTACCGCTTACCAAATTACCACCGCATTTAAATTAGGTTTAAATGCTGCCACTTTTTCAGCTACTAATGGTGTTACCGGAGGTTTTTCGGGCGTTGCACTATATCCCCAGGTAGCAGTATCAAAAGCGGTAACTTTAGGTTTAAGAGGCGAGTACTTTATGACAAAATCAGGAACATTTTTTGATGCCGGCCCTGCGCCAGGCGAATCGGTAACAGGTATTACCTTTACTGCTAATATCAAAGCAGGACCGTTAACATTTATCCCTGAAATAAGGTTCGACAATAGTTCAAAATCAGACCTGTTCACAGACGGCGGCGGTGCTTTTACAACCAGCGCGTCACAGTTTTTGTTGGCCGCTGTTTACGCCTTCTAAAATATTGTTAATAATTTATTTAAAAGCCGTTCCCGATTATCGGGAGCGGCTTTTATCTTTATGGCATGAAAACAATATTAGTGGCCTTAATCTTTGTCCTGTTTGCTAAAATAAGCTTTGCCCAGCAAAGCCTGTTATCATTTGACGAACACAATAAATACATCTATTACCAGGTAGCCGAAGCGCCAGGGCTGCCGCAAGATACGTTGCATGTTAGGGGATTAAGCTTCCTAAAAACATATTATCCTAAAAGCAAGCTAAAACCATCGACCGAAGGAAAAATTATCAGCGGGGAAAATAAATTTTTAGTTTACGGGGGTATTTCTGTTTTGAAACATGAAAAAGGAGAAATAGCTTACGAATTTAATATTGAATTTAAAGACCAGAAATACAGGTTTTGGCTGACCAATTTTGTTTTTACGCCATATCAGCGCGACAGGTATGGGAATTTTGTCGCCCAACAGGGAATTGACATCCCGTTAGAGACGGCCTTAACGAAACTCGATAAAAAGGATGTGGATGGTTACCTGGACGAAACCGGCGCTTTTTGCAAACAATTTGGCGACAGGCTGAAACAATTTATCATCAGCGCGCCGAAAAAAGAAGAAACCATCAAGAAAGTTGTCACAGATAAGTGGTAGTTTAAATACACAATGTTGCATTTATTGCAATTTTCCCAATAAAAGCCCGCTATAATTATAAAATACACAATGTTGCATTTTCATGATTGAAATAATGCTAAATGTTACAAAGTTGCAATAAAGTAACAATATTAAATATGTTGATTGCGTTAAATAGAAAAATTTAATTTCAATCATCATGCTTATCTCAAAATTTGATTTGTACAAGCCTGAGTGGCTCGAGCTTGTATTTGACGACCGTAACAAAGAATACGGCGCTTACGATCTAAGGCAGCACTATGCCAAAAACATGTTCATGGCAATGGGTATTACTTTTTTAGGTATTGGGTTATTGTGCGCGGCAGCCATCGTATTCAGGGTGCAACCCGACACAAGAAGGATGATCCCGGTTTTTAACGATCCTACCATCCATATTTTGCTTCCTCCGGCAACACCCATTAAACACCCTGATCCTCCCAAACCGCTAAGGACCGAACCGCCGGCACATCCTATTACAACTACAAGGGATGTTCCGATGGTTGTTGTAGCTGATCCGATAGCTGAAAAGCCGGTAGTAAATACCCAAATAAATGGCGACCCCGGACAGGTAACTACAAAGGGTCCGGTTGGCCCGGTTGTTGAGCCCGTTAGCCCCCCCGGACCGCCAACAACGGGCCCCGACAACACGGTGCATAATGTAGGTGACATCGACGCAATGCCCGAGCCAGTCGGCGGGGAAAAAGCATGGGCTAAATTCTTAAATAAAAACTTGAGGTTCCCATACGAGGCGCAGCAGGCTGGCGTAAGCGGAAGGGTGATCCTGAGCTTTATTATTGAAAAAGATGGTAGCTTATCAAATATAACAGTGGAAAGGGCGGCAGGCAATGGCTTTGACGAAGAGGCCCTGCGTGTATTAAAACTTGCAAAAGCCTGGAAACCCGGCAAGCAGAACGGGCAGCCTGTTAGGGTAAAATATGATATACCGATTAATTTTCAGTTGTCCTCTGAGGAGAGGTGAAAGGCGAAAGGTAAAAGGTGAAAGGTGGGAAGTGAGGTGAATGTTGAAAATTGAGGTGAAGGGCGAAAGGTAAAAGGCAGAGCAGGGGAAACTTTTTTACCTTTCGCCCTTTACCTTTCACCTTTTACCTTTCCGCTTTCACCACTTTTTCCTAATTTTGTGCTTCCTTTCAAATAAACAATAACACATTGGAGCACCTGGCATTAACCACCGTTGAAACCGCCAAAGATCTTGGTTTACTACCCGAAGAATTTGACCGAATAAAAGAAATATTAGGGCGCGTGCCCAACTTTACCGAGCTTTCGATTTTCTCGGTAATGTGGAGCGAACATTGCTCGTATAAAAACTCCATCACCTGGCTGAAAACTTTACCGAAAGATGGTCCGCGCATGCTGGCTAAAGCAGGCGAAGAAAATGCCGGTCTTGTTGACCTGGGCGGCGGTATTGGCTGCGCTTTTAAAATAGAATCGCATAACCACCCTTCGGCGCTTGAGCCTTACCAGGGTGCAGCGACAGGCGTAGGCGGCATAAACCGCGATATCTTTACCATGGGGGCAAGGCCCATCGCACAATTAAACTCCCTCCGTTTTGGCGACCTGACGCTGGACCGCACCAAATGGCTGGTAAAGGGCGTGGTAAAAGGCATCAGCCATTATGGCAATGCCTTTGGCATCCCCACCGTCGGCGGCGAGCTGTTTTTCGATGAATGCTATAACGTTAACCCGCTGGTCAATGCTTTTTCGGCGGGCATTGTTAAGGCAGGTGAAACAATATCAGCAACATCTTATGGCGTGGGCAACCCGGTGTACATCGTGGGGTCAGCGACCGGCAAGGATGGTATCCATGGCGCCGCCTTTGCGTCAAAAGATATTACGGAAGATTCCGTCAATGACCTTCCCGCAGTACAGGTGGGCGACCCTTTCCAGGAAAAACTATTACTGGAAGCTACCTTAGAAGTGATAAAAACGGGCGCTGTAGTAGGTATGCAGGATATGGGTGCGGCCGGGATCATTTGTTCCAACTCCGAAATGTCGGCAAAGGGCGAGCATGGGATGAAGATATACCTCGATAAAGTCCCGATGCGGCAGGAGCACATGAAACCATACGAGATTTTGCTTTCCGAATCGCAGGAACGAATGCTGATCGTGGTTTTTAAAGGCAGGGAAAAGGAGGTTGAAGCGGTATTTGATAAGTGGGATCTTAACTGCGCTATTATTGGTGAAGTGACGGATACGCAGCGCCTGGAATATTATATGAACGGCGAATTGGTTGCCGATGTCCCCGCCGACGACCTGGTTTTAGGCGGTGGCGCACCAATATACGAGCGCGAGTACCGCGAACCAGCATATTTTAAACAAAATCAGCAATTTAAAATCGAAGACGTTGAGGAGCCGGCTGATCTTATCGCAGTTGCCGAACATTTGATCGGCCACCCCAATATCGCTTCCAAATGCTGGGTTACAAACCAGTACGATTCAATGATCGGTACCTCAACCATGACGACCAACCGCCCAAGTGATGCGGCGGTTGTTGCAGTTAAAGATACGGATAAAGCTATTGTTATAACGGTTGATTGTAATTCAAGATATGTATACGCCGATCCGCAAAAGGGTACGGCTATTGCTGTTGCCGAAGCGGCGCGCAACATAACTTGTGCCGGTGGGGAACCTGTGGCGATAACCAACTGTCTCAATTTTGGCAACCCCTACAAACCCGAAGTTTACTGGCAGTTTGTGGGTGCGATAAAAGGTATGGCCGAGGCCTGCCGGAAGTTTGAGACGCCGGTTACAGGCGGAAATGTGAGCTTTTATAACCAATCTTCGGATGAGGGCCCGGTATTCCCAACGCCAACCATCGGTATGCTGGGTGTGATGGACGATCTGTCAAACCTGATGACCCTGGACTTTAAACAGCCCGGCGATATCATATATTTGATTGGCGAATCTGTTAATGATATTGCATCCTCGCAATACCTGGCATCTTATCATAAAATATTAAGTGCGCCCGCACCGTATTTTGATTTGGAAAAAGAATATGCCATGCACCAGGTAGTAAAGCAATTGATCAAACATAAAGTAATACAGTCTGCGCATGATGTTGCGGACGGCGGTTTATATGTTACATTGGTTGAATCAGCCTTGCCGAATGATTTCGGTTTTGAAATTGAAACCGACAGCGCAATCCGTAAAGATGCCTTCCTGTTTGGCGAAGCCCAGGGCAGGGTAGTAGTAAGCGTATCCCCTGATGACCAGGAACGTTTTGTCGAAATGATGGCCACCAGCGAAGTAGATTTTAGTTTACTTGGCACCGTAACCAACGGTTTTTTAAATGTTGATGAAGAGTTGTTTGGCCATATTGCTGATATAAAAATGGTTTACAACAATGTGCTGCATGAGATTTTAGGGGCGTAGTTGAACTTTACCACAAAAAGAATGAAGGCGCAATTCAATATCGCTTCGGTATCAAACGTTCCTACGGAACGTAAAAAATTCTCTTTATTTTTCTTCCAACCAGTCGATCCTACGGATCGATTATATTGGTGTCCAGTCCGGTATTTCGTTCACATTAGCAACAAATGGTTGAGCGAAAAATGAGATATGTTTTTTCGTTCCGTTAGGAACGAATGGTCCGTAGAAAAAAATAAAATCGTTATTTTCGTTCCGTTACGAACGATTGGTGATTAGTCGTAATGCAATAACGAATATTTTTAGTAAGAATAGCGCTTTTTCGTTCCGTTAGGAACGATTGGTCGGTAGAAAAATAAAATAGTTATTTTCGTTCCGTAGGAACGATTGGTGATTAGGCACAATGCAATAACGAATATTTTTTAACCGGCGAGATATGTCAAACAGTTATACGCAAATCCACATACAATTTGTATTTGCCGTAAGATACAGGACGGCCATTATTGATCCTGAATGGAAAGAAAGGCTGCATCAATATATTACCGGCATTTTTCAGGCAAACAAACATAAAATGCTTCAAATAAACAGCATGCCTGATCATATTCATATTTTCATCGGAATGAGGCCGCATCAATCCATATCCGCATTGATACAAAATGTAAAAACGGAAAGCAGTAAGTGGATCAAAGATCAAAATTTATGTTCTTACCCTTTTGCCTGGCAGGAGGGATACGGTGCATTTTCTTATTCAAAAAGCCAGGTGCCGGATGTAATCCGATATATAGTGAACCAGGAAACACACCATCAAAAGATCACGTTTTTAGATGAATATCGGAAATTATTGACAATGTTTGATATCGAATGGGATGAGCGTTACATATTCAAAAAGCTGGAATAGCGCATAGCACCATGCGTTCCTAACGGAACGCTTTTAATGGGGGTGCTTTTTCTACCGACCAAATGTTCCTACGGAACATAAATCAACAGCATAATGATTAATTGAACCGAAATTCTTTAAATTTGTGTAATGGAAAAATATCTTGTCGTTATCGAAAAGGCAAAAAATAACTACTCGGCATTTTCTCCCGATGTTTGGGGTTGTATTGCTACAGGTAATTCGGTGGAAGAAACATTGGTACAAATTAGGGAGGCCCTGCAAATGCATCTTGAGTCAATGAGTAACGACGGCGAAGAAATTCCAAAGGCAAAGGGCCTTAGCCAGCATATTTCAGATGGTGTTTTTAAAGAAGGCGAAATTGCGGACGAGTACTTTATAACAGAGGTTGAAATAGCTGTACCCCAGCATGCTTAAACTTAACCGTATACACCACATCGCCATCATCTGCTCTGACTATGAAAAGTCAAAGCATTTTTACACGGAGGTACTTGGCCTTAA
>Ga0206794_1028_pt1 | contig 25811 bp, 17 predicted proteins | sample Alteio_BWOrgCont_70_FD_152877 | JGI IMG/M metagenome (GOLD analysis project Ga0206794, IMG submission 152877) | Enriched cells from forest soil in Barre Woods Harvard Forest LTER site, Petersham, Massachusetts, United States -... | ecosystem: Environmental > Terrestrial > Soil > Temperate forest >...
GAATGCCTTTGTCCGCCAGCGGGCCGGTTCTGCGGCTCTTCCAAGTGCGTGGGTCGAGCGCATGGCACGCGCGCAGAAACGTCTTGAAGCAACTCCGCAGACACAAAGCCCGCTGGAGTGGGCCGGGCTTGTTCCTCAATTGCTGGAGACGATGGGCTGGCCGGGACGCACCTCGCCGACGAGTGCGGAGTTCCAGGCCATCAGCCGGTGGCAACAGGCGGTCGATTCATGCGGATCTCTGGGGTTCGATAGCCGCACCATGACGTGGAGTGAATTTCGTTCCACGCTCGAACGCGCACTTGCGGAAACGCTCTACTCGGCGGAATCGCAGGATGCTCCGATCCAGATCGCCGGGCCAGCCGAATCCGCGGGGCTCAGCGCTGATGCGATCTGGTTCCTGGGCGCAGACGAGGGTGCCTGGCCAGGAAGTGGAAGAACGCACCCGTTGCTTCCGATCGACGTGCAGCGCTCCGCGCGAATGCCGCATGCCTCTCCCCAGCTTGACTGGGAACTGGCCGAGTCCATCACAACGCGGTTGCTGGCCGCCGCGCCCGAGGTCATCTTCAGCTATGCAAACCAGAAAGAGGGCGTGGAGACACGCTGCTCGCGGGTGGTGGCTGCGATCGCCGGCACACCACGTCCGCTGCCCTCCGAGCTTGCGCCCGATTCGCCAAGAGAACCCCTGACAGTCGCATTTGAGGACCGCGAGCTGGTCCCCGTTCCAGCGGCTCCGCCAGTTGTCCCGGCTGCACGCCTGAAGAAGAGCACTTTGCAACTGAGCCTGTTTGACGATGGAGCCGTACAGCCCGCGGCGATGCAGGTTCACGAGATGCCGGGCGGGTCAAACGTGCTCACGGCACAATCCCAATGCGCCTTCAAGGCATTCGCCACAACTCGGCTGGGAGCACAGGACTGGGACTTGGCGGAAGCAGGGCTCACAGCGAGCCAGCGCGGCCAGCTTCTGCACGCCGTGCTTCACGCTGTGTGGGGCGGCCCAATGCATCGTGGCATTCGCACCTTCACGGAACTCCAGGAACTGGGACCAGATTTGCGGGTATTCGTTGAAGAACACGTCCAACGCGTGCTGGCGGAGGAGATGCCGGCCGCGGCGCGGGAACAGATGCAGCCGCGCTATCTCGAGCTTGAAGAGAAGCGTCTCGTCCGCCTCGTGACTGAATGGCTCGAATACGAACGAACGCGTGAGCCTTTCACGGTCGAAGCCACCGAGGAGGATGCGAACCCCACGATTGCCGGACTCACATTGAAGCTCCGGCTCGATCGCCTCGATCGGCTCAACAATGGTTCGCTGCTGGTAATCGATTACAAGTCAGGCAATGTCGCGACCAAGTCTTGGGAACTGCCGCGGCCGGATGATGTTCAACTGCCGCTGTATGCCGCGTTCGGGCTGGATCGCGAAAATGAGACGGGCGGTTTGGTGTTCGCCAAGGTCCGCACCGGGAACCTGTGTTTCGCTGGCAAGGTGCGTGATGCAGCCGCCACTCTCGACAGCAGCCTCGATCGCAAATCAGGCCTGGTGAAGGATCCTCTCACGCCCGAACAGTTATCCGAATGGAAAGAAGCCATCGCGCAACTGGCGCGCGATTTTCTCGACGGGCGGGCCGACGTGGACCCTCGCGATTATCCCACGACGTGTGATCGCTGCGGGTTGTATTCGCTGTGCCGCGTCAAAGAACGCGACGACGAAGAGGAACCCGAAGACGAAGAAAATGGATGGGAGGCTGGCGATGAGTAGCATCACGCGTCCTGCGCCGCCCGATCAGCGCCAGCGCGAGCAGGCCCTCGACGCAGGCCGCTCGATCCTCGTGCAGGCGCCCGCGGGCTCGGGCAAGACCGATCTGCTCGCGCGCCGGTTTCTGCGCCTGTTGAGCGAGGTGGACGAGCCGGGCCGCATCGTCGCCATCACCTTCACCAAGGCAGCGGCAGCCGAGATGCGCAACCGCATTTTATCGGAGCTGGAAAAGGCTGCGGCCACGGATGCGCGGACGCTCGCCGACGACGAGTTCTCGATGGAATTTCTGGCCCGCCGCGCATTGCAGCACTCCCGCGCGCTGGGTTGGGACCTGCTCAAAATGCCTGCGCAGCTTCGCATTTCCACCATCGACTCCTTTTGTTATGAGCTCGCGCTGCAACAGCCGCTGGTCTCGGGACTGGGCGGCGGCCTCGATATCACGGAGCGGCCAGCGGAGTTGTACCGCCGCGCCGCGCGCAGGACGCTGGATCAGATCGGCGAAGGCGATTTGTCCCCTGGGTCTGCCTCGCTTGGTTCAGCCGTCGAGGCGCTGCTCTCGTGGCGCGACAACGGACTCCAGGAAATGGAAGACCTGCTGGTCAAGATGCTGGCGCAGCGGGACCGCTGGATGCAGGAATTCTGGCTGCGCGATTTCGCCGAAATGCGCGAGGTCGACTGGGACGCGCTGCGCGCGAGCCTCGAACGGCCTTTTGCGCGCGCCGTTGCCGAGGCCGTCAACGAACTCGACCAACTTCTCGACGAGGACATGCGCGACGAGGCGATGGACCTGGCACGCTTCTCCTGCGGCCAACGCAACAAATGGCAGCAGTGCAAGCTGTTCCAGTTTGCGGGGCTCCCGTGCCAGCCGTTTCGGAACCCCGATGCGTTGGAGGAAGCGCGCCAGGGTTATCTCTGCATGGCGCAGATGCTGCTGACAAATGAAGGAACGCTTTGCAAGCCCCGATCATTCAATGTGAACCGAGGCTTTCCATTGGAGTCCCTGGACGAAAAACTGAGAATCACGAATCTCGTCAATCACCTCGAAGCAATTCCCGACTTTGAAGAGAGGCTTCATGCGGTGCGCGACCTGCCGCCGGCACGCTATCCGGAAGATGACTGGCAGATTGTGCGGGCCTGCTTCACACTGCTGCGGCGCGCGGCAGCCGAACTGAAAGTGGAATTTGCCGAAGCCGGAGTGGTGGACTTTACCGAAGTGTCGCAGATGGCCCAGCGGGTACTCGAAGGCGAAGACGAAATGCCCAGTGACGCGGCAATCGCGGTCGCTGACGGTATCCATCATTTGTTGGTGGATGAGTTTCAGGACACCAGCCGCCGCCAGCACAGGCTGATCGGTTCTCTTGTGGCTGCGTGGCCTGAGCCTGAAGGCCGCACCGTCTTCGTCGTCGGCGATCCCATGCAGTCCATCTACTTTTTCCGCGACGCGGACGCCGAGTTGTTTCCGCGCGTGCGCCATGTCGGCCTGGAGTTGCCGACCGGAGAGGCGCTCAAGCTCGACTTCGTTCCGCTGTCGTCCAACTTCCGCACCGCGCCGAAGCTCGTCGAGAAACTCAATAAGGCATTCAGGCAGATCTTTGCGGCCAGCGATGGAAGCGGAATCGAACTGTCCGAGGTACAACCCGCGCGTGACGCTGCATCGGATCGCGAAGCTCGTTTTCATCTGCACATGGATTTCATTCCGCAGACGGTGAAAGCTAATTCGTCCCGCCCCGACGCCTTGCAGCGCAAGCAGGAAGCGGCGCAGGTGCGGGAGATGAAGCACCAGGCGCAGACCGACGAGATCGTCGAGTTGATCCGCAGTCACATGGACCGCATCGAAGCCGCGCGAGTCCGAGGCGAAAAGTATCGGATTGCGGTTCTCGGCCGCACCTACCGCGCTCTCGCCCCGGTCGCGCAGGCGCTGCGCGAAGCGGCGATTCCCTTTCGCGCCGTCGATCTCGAATCACTCAACGATCGGCCCGAAGTCCTCGATGCGCTCGCCCTTGCACTCGCCGTGTTCAATCGTGAAGACCGGGTCGCGTGGCTGGGCGTGTTGCGTGCGCCCTGGTGCGGGCTCACGCTGGCCGATCTTCACAGACTGGTGAGCGCGGACGATGCGGACCTTCTTCAGCGGCCCGTGCCGGAATTGCTTGCCTCCCGCCTCCACCAGCTGAGCAAGGAAGGCCGCGAATCTGCGCAACGAGTACTCGAGACGATCGAAGCAGCGGCCGACCTTCGCACCGCGCAGCCGGCAACCTCCCTTGGCACGTGGCTCGAACAAGTGTGGCTGCGCCTGGGAGGGGCAGACTGCGTGGACGCAACCGGCCGCGCCAACGTCGACCGGCTCTGGGAATGCCTCGATCAGTTGCAGTACGGCGAGCCGGATCTGCTCGGCCGCGGACTCGCCGGCGCGCTTGAACAACTCAAAGCTGAGCCCGACCCCTCAGCTGCCAGCGAGTACGGCGTGCAGTTGATGAGTATTCACAAATCGAAAGGGCTGGAGTTTGAGGTAGTCATCGTGCCGGACCTGCAGGCTCCGTGCGGTCGAAACGACTTCAAGCTGCTCTCGTGGCTGGAGCGCGGACTTGAACACGCCGATGATGCGGGCGGCATCACCGAGTTTCTGGTAGCCCCGCTGCCCTCGAAAGGTACGGAGAGCGGCAAGGCGAAGAAGTGGGTCGATTGGGTTTATCGACAGCGCGAGTCACAGGAGACACGGCGCATCCTCTACGTGGCAGCAACACGAGCGCGGGAAGAACTGCATTTATTTGCCAGGCCGGCGTACAAAGAAGAGCGCAATGGAAGCTTTACGCTGCCCGATCCGCGGGGCACACTGCTCGGGACGGCATGGCCGGCTCTCGAAGACGAAGTCCGGCGGCGTTTCGAGGATTGGCAGAATAAGGCGCAAGAGGCGCAGATTACCGCCATCGCCGCATCCCATGCGAACAACCTGCTGGTGATGCCGCGGCCGGGGAAGCCTGCGGTTGTGCGGCGACTCCCACCCGATTACAGGCCTCCGGACATCGCGCTTCCCGCGTTGTTGCACGGTGACTCCGGCATCGCTGCATTGGCCGGCTCGCAGCTTTATCGAAGACACGAAGGCGGAGTGCTTTCCCGGTCGCTGGGAAGCGCCGTGCATGCGCTGCTCGAAGAACTGGCGCGGCTCCGCGCGATCTCGGACTGGCCTTCCGCGCGCCTCGCACTCGAACGCATGCGGCCCCGCATCACAAGCCAGTTACGTGGGGCGGGCGTGGAGCAGAAACAGGCGGCAAAAATCGCCGGCCAGGCGTTGGACATTGCGCTCAACTCCACGCACGATTCCAACGCACAATGGATTCTTTCGCCGCACGCGGGCGCGGCCAGCGAGGTGCGCTGGGCAGGAGTCATTGCCGGAAGCCTGGGCGAGGTTCGCGTCGACCGCATCTTCCGCGCCGCAGGCGCTCCGGGCGCTGAAGGCGACGACTGCTGGTGGATCATCGATTACAAGACGGCTCACGAGGATCGCTCCGAGCAAGCTGCGATTTTGGCGGCGGCTTTGGCGAAGTTGCGCCCCCTGTTTGCATCGCAGCTCGAGCTCTATGCCCGGGTTCTGCGCAACCTCCACGGCCAGGGCGCGGCGGTCCGCGCCGGATTGTATTATCCACGCATGCTGGCCTTCGACTGGTGGGAGTTGTAACTCAGCTTACTAACTCAACTTGTAACTCCCAGCCCGATGGCGCGCATCAGCTTGAGTGCATTGCTGGTCTGCACAATTCCGGGCTTCAGCTTGTAATCAAAAACCAGTCGGTCGCCTTCCAGCCGGTCCTCGAAATGGAAATTGGCGGCCTGTTCCCCGAACCTCGGAGGAATCTGGGCAAGCGCAAGGTCGTGCGTGCTGGCCACGCCGATCGCTGCGTGCTCGAGAAGATGCTCGATCACAAATTGCGCGCCGATGAGGCGGTCGTGCGAATTGGTGCCGGAGAGCAATTCATCGAGCAGGAACAGCACCGGCGGGGGACCCTGCGCCAGATCGGCGATCAGCTTGAGGCGGTGAATTTCCGCGTAGAAGCGGGACATGCCATCGGCAAGCGAGTCGAGAATGCAGATGGATGCGGCCACGTTCAGAGGGGACAAGCGCAGCCTTCGCGCACGCACCGGTGCGCCACACTGCGCCAGCACTGCGTTGACCCCGATGGCGCGAAGGAACGTGCTCTTGCCGGCCATGTTGGGTCCGCTCAGGAGAATGAGGTGGATCGGATCGCCAAGCTTCACGTCATTCTCGACGGCCTTGTCGGCAGGCAGCAGAGGATGCGCCAGGCCTTGCGCGTCAAACTGCGGCGCAGCGATCGCAAACTCCGGAAACACGTGGCGCGGATGCTCGTAAGCGAATGCCGAGAGCGAAGTAAGAGCTTCGAGTTCTCCGACTGCATCGATCCATCCGCGAATCGCGGGACCAAACTTCTGTTGCCAGCGCTCCGCGACAAAGACCAGTTGCGCACTCCAGAACATCACCAGGTCGAGCGGGCGGGCAAACAGGCTGTGCCGCGATTGAAGCAGATCAACGAGCCGCGCCAGTTTGCCGATGGCCTCCGACGACATGATTCCATCGCGCCGCAAGGCCGCCCGAAGGGCGAGCAATCTGGGCGACGCAACCTGTTCCTGTTCAAACAGTCGAAGAACTTCGGCCAGCAATTGCAGGTCCTGCGCGGCACTCTCGAGCGCGGCCGCCGCTTTCTCCAGCCGTGCGTGAAGCCGATGAGCGTAGGCAAAATTCAGAACCGTCATGAGCAATGCGAGGACGGGCATGTCCCACAGCGCCCAACCCACAAGGCTCAAGAGCCAGAGAATGGCAAGGACCGAAACCAGGAGGCGGACATTTCTTTGCGTAAAGACGGGGCTCGCTTCGCCCCATGCCGACAATGCTTCGCTATGCACACCGAGGCGCACCGTTTCGCCCGCGGAGAAGAGGCGCTCTCGAAACTTGACCCGCGCCTGCAATTCACGGACCGCGGACTGGCGGGCGAGGACTTCATCCGGATGCGCGGGCGCGCGCAACCATTGCGCCAGTGTCTCTTCGCCTGCCCTGGTGCGCGCGCTGGAAAGATATTCAAACATTGACGCCCGGCCGAAGAGATCGAGGTCGCGCGCATAGGGATGCGATGGATCGAGAAAGCGGTCTCCGGTCTCCCCGGAACCAGCCCATTGATCGTTCAGTCGCGCCAGCCCGCGTTCATAAAACGCAATGGCCCGGGTGCGATAGCGAATCGAGGCCAGCAATTTTTCCTGCAGCACGGCCAGAACAATGAATGCGGCGACCGGAGGCGCCAACAGCGCGAGGGCCACAATGTGGCGCGGCAGGAATACGGCAGCGGCGAGAGTCGCGATGGCGATGAGCAGCTTGGAGTACCCGAGCAGCCGTTCGCGCCGCTGCTGGGATGCCTGCAACCGGCCGAGGTTACGGAGTTCTTCGGCGTAGAGTTCGGCGGCGCCCCGCGCGTCTTGCTGATCCCTGCCGTCGACTGTGGTCACACAAACAGACTAACGCCCGCCGCTGCGAGTGACTTCGGCGATTCAGCCGGCTGTCGGCGCCGGGGGCGCTTTTTCTGGATGCTGCACCTTCTGCTTGGCTGAGTTCACGCTCTTGTAGTGGCGAACGTCCGCGCCTTTCACCCAGAAGATGACGTCTTCAGCGATGTTGGTGGCGTGGTCGGCGACGCGTTCCAGGCTGCGGCTGATCATGAGGGCATTCAAAGCCTGCGGAGCGAGGTGGCTCTGTTCCTCCATCACCTTGGTGAGCGCCTTGTAGGCTGCGCGGTTCATCGCATCCACGGCATCGTCCATGGTGAGAACCGTGCGCGCCATTTCGGCGTCCGCTTCAATGAATGCCTGCAGGCTCTTGCGCACCATGTCGGCGGCCAGCGTCGCCATGCGCGGAATATCGACGGGCAGTTCGACGGTGCCCAACGCTTCCATATTGCGGACGCGTTCGCTAATGCTCTTGGCCGAATCACCCACGCGTTCGAGATCGGCATTGATCTTGATCACGCTGAGGATGAAGCGCAAATCGATCGCGGTGGGCTGTTCCATGGCCAGAAGGTCGAGTGCGGCCTGGTCGATGTCGCGTTCCATGCGGTTGATGGCCACCTCGCTGCGGCCGACCAGGTCACAGATGGAAAGGTCGCGTACCCGGTACGCTTCAATGGCGCGTTGAATCGCCTGCTCGGCCAACCCGGCCATGACCAGGAGATTTTCCTTCAGATCATCCAGGCTCTGCTGGAACCGTTTGCGTGTCATCCGAACCTGCCCGTAATGTAATCCTCAGTCCGCTTGTCGCTCGGATTGGTAAAGATCTTGTGGGTCGCATCGAACTCAACCATGCGGCCGTTGAGGAAGAATCCCGTCTTCTCCGCTACGCGGGCCGCCTGCTGCATGTTGTGGGTCACAATCACGATAGTGTACTGCGATTTCAGGTCGAAGATCAGGTCCTCGATTTTGGAGGTGGAGACCGGATCGAGAGCCGAAGCGGGCTCATCCATCAACAGCACCTCGGGATCGACGGCCAGGGCGCGCGCAATGCACAAACGCTGCTGCTGTCCGCCGGAAAGGCTGGCCCCTGACTTCTTTTTCAGATCGTCCTTGACCTCTTCCCAGAGGGCGGCATTCTTTAGCGACTTTTCAACAATTTCGTCGAGCACGCGGCGGTTCGAATAGCCGTTCAGCTTCAGGCCCGAGGCGACGTTGTCGTAGATCGACATAGTGGGGAAGGGGTTGGGACGCTGGAACACCATGCCCACACGACGCCGGATCTGCACCGGCTTGGCGTCTTCATAAATATCCAGGTTGCCGATGCGCACCGTACCGGTGACGCGCGCGATGGGATTGGTTTCGTGCATGCGGTTCAGGCAGCGGACAAACGTGCTCTTTCCGCAGCCCGACGGACCGATCAAGGCAGTGGCCTGGTTCGCAGGGATATGCAGATTGATGTCCTGAAGGGTGTGATTCGTTCCATACCACGCATTCAGGTTTATGACTTCTATGCCGACGCCCACGTGCGCATCTCTCCTTGCAACCCTAAGTTCTCAGTTCGTCGTTCTTAGTTTGACTCACTGTTTTGGCGCCCAATTCGATACCGTGAACTGAGAACTGCTTTAGCTGGTCCCTTTCAGCACGCCGCGGCTGGTCACAAAGCGCACCAGGGAGACGGCAAGCACGATCAAAGCAATCAACACTAGTGAACCCGCCCAGGCCAGGCGATGCCAGTCATCGTAGGGGGAGAGGGCGAAAACATAAATCTGCAGCGGTAAAGCGGCAATGGGTCGGTCGAGGCTGGTGCTCCAGAAGGCATTGCCCAACACCGTAAAAATGAGCGGCGCCGTCTCTCCGGCAACGCGCGAAAACGCCAGCATGCATCCGGTAATGATGCCCGGCGACGCTGTCTTCACAGTGATGGCCAGCACCGAGCGCCAGTTAGGCACTCCCAATCCTAATGCGGCTTCGCGGATCGCATTGGGCACCATGAGGAGCATTTCTTCGGTGGTTCGGGTGATGGTGGGAATCATCATGATGCCCAGCGCCACACCGCCCGCGAACGCCGAGAAATGACCGGTGAAGGGAAGAAAACTTATGTGCGGACTGACGATCAACGCATAAGCCGCGACCCCCATCACGATGGACGGGACCCCATTGAGCACGTCGGCAGTAAAGCGGATGGCGTTGGCCAGCCGGGTGCCGCGGCCAAATTCGGCCAGGAAAACACCGGCGCCGATTCCAATGGGAATACCGATCACGCTGGCCAGTCCCAGCAGCACGGCCGAGCCAACGATGGCATTGGCCATGCCTCCGCCGGTCTCACCCGGAGTCTTGGGAATCTTGGTGAAGAAGTCGAGGTTCAGAGAACTGGCGCCCTTGTAAACGAGATAAACGAAGATGGCCAGCAACGGCAGTATCACGAGCACTGTAGCCAGCACGGAAAGAAACGTGACCAGATGATCGATAAATCCCCGGATCATGCTGCTCGATGATGATTGGCTTGCCGTGTTCACACAACCCTTTCCCAACTTCGTTAAGCGTCGGCAGCGTTAAGGCTCGGATGCGTTAGACCACGCGCGCCGGAGCTCCCCTGGTTACCGCCCACACCAGCAGGCGGGCGCAGGCATTCACAATGATGGTGACGATAAACAGGGCCAGTCCGATTTCCGTGAGCGCGGAGCGATGCAGGTCGCTGACTGCCTCGGCGTACTCGTTGGCGATCACCGCCGCCATCGAGGCCCCGTTGGCGAGGAGCGAATGGTGAATTTCCGGCGTGTTCCCGATGACCATGGTGACGGCCATCGTTTCCCCCAGCGCGCGCCCCAGCCCGAGGATGATGGCTCCGACGATCCCGATGCGCGCGTTGCGCAGAACGCCCATGCGGATCATCTCCCAGCGCGTTGCACCCAGCGCCAGGACCGCCTCCCGCTGCGAGTGGGGTACGGCAATCATGACCTCGCGCGTCAGGGAAGAAATGATCGGCAGGATCATGATGGCCAGGATTACGGCCGCCGAGACAAAGCCGAGCCCGGTGGGATTGTCGTCCGCAAATAGCCCCGTCCAGCCCAGGTACTTGATCAGGGACGGATTCACGTGTTCGCGGAGCAAAGGCACCAGGACGAATACAGCCCACAAGCCGTAAATGATGCTGGGAATGGCCGCCAGAAGCTCGGTGAGAAAAGCCAGGATGGAGCGCAAGGCAAGCGGGCACATCTCGGTGAGGAAGATGGCGACCCCTACCGCCAGCGGAACCGCCAGAACGAGGGAAAGGAACGAGGAAACCAGGGTGCCATAGACAAACGGCAGAGCGCTGAAATGCCCGTTGACCGGATCCCAGTAAATGGGCTGATGGGTCACCGGGTCGAGGTCGGCCCGGAAAAAGAACTGGAACCCGAACTTGGCCCAGGCCAGGTCTGAACGCTTGATCAATTCCACGGCGATCAGCAGCACAATCCCGAAGATGCTCAACCCGCACAGCACCATCAAACCATGAAAGATCCGGTCGGCAGTGGCCGAACTGCCGCGCGACAACAGGTACTTCCGGACGTCTGAGACTTCCCTGCCAGAAGGAGCCTTGTCCGGCGGTTTCCTGGCGGCAGACCCGGGGTCGGACTGAAATTGAACCTGGGAAATTCGAATCTCTGGCACTTGTTCGATCACCTGATCACAGCTATCCGAAAGGCTACCGGGCAAAGATGAATGCAAGGTTACAACCTCGCAAAATCAGGCGCATAGAGACCGGAAAACCGGCTTTTCCTGGCAAATGGCTCCGCCCCTCGTGGCCCAGCGGTCTTTTCGGATAAGCTGTTGAACTGAATCCGGATAGGTGCTCGCAATGCGTCCATTCTTGTTCCTCTCCCCGTTTGTTGCCGTGGTCCTGCTTTCGAACCCTTCGGCCTTGAAAGCCCAGCCGACGCCCGAAGGGTCCGACCCGCCTAACCGCGAATGGAGCGCCTCGTGGATCACCCACCCAACGGCGCCGTTGCGGGAGCCCATCGTGCTGCACTTCCGCCGGTCCCTGAAGCTCGGGACGGTCCCGGCCAGTTACGTGGTCCGGGTGAGCGCCGATAACCGATTCATTCTATTCGTGAACGGCACGCGGGTGGGCGACGGCCCAGCGCGCGGCGACCTTGGCCATTGGCGGTATGAGCGCTTCGACCTGGCGCCGCTGCTCAAGTCCGGCGAAAACCTCATTACCGCGACGGTCTGGAATTGGGGTGTCTACGCTCCGGTTGCACAAATGAGCGACCGCACGGCGTTTCTGCTGGAGAGCGAGGCCACGGGCGACGCTTCCATCAGCACTCCCGAGGGGTGGATGGTGGAGCAGGAGCCGGGCCACCGGGCGCTGGATCGCAGTTCCGTCAAGCTGCAGGAATACTTCGCTTCGGGTCCGGGCGAGGAGATCGACGCGGCAAAGTATGACTGGGGGTGGAATTCTCCGGCGGGGGGGTCGGGCTGGGTGGCGACCGGAACTCCCATGCGCGACAGCATCTTTCCGGGCGTGAACAAAGCGCATTCCGCGGAAATCACGGGCGACAATTTCTGGGGCCTGGTGCCCGACGGCCTGCCGCACATGGAGTATTCAGCCACCAGCCCCGGCGAAATCGTTCGCATTGATCCGGGATCGACCAACGAATCTGGACTGCACGCATTTCCTGCGGCGGCTGCAACGGTGCCGGGCGGCAGCCACATCCACCTGCTTCTCGATCGCAAGACCCTCACCACCGCCTACCCCCGCCTGACCGTCTCGGGCGGCAAAGGCGCCAAGATCCGCCTCACCTACTCGGAAGCCCTGTATGACAAGGACAAGCACAAGGGCGACCGAGACGCGGTCGAGGATCGCCAGGCCATGGGCATCAACGACAGCTTCCTCCCCGATGGCGGCCAACATCGCGTCTTTGAACCGCTGTGGTGGCGGACCTGGCGCTACCTCGATCTCGACGTCCAGACCGGCTCCAGCCCGCTCACGCTCGAGTCGCTTACCGCCAACTTCACCGCCTACCCCTTTGAAGAGCGCGCCAAACTCCAGACCGGGCAAGCCGACCTGGACAAGATCTGGGACATCAGCTGGCGCACTGCTCGGCTCGACGCCCACGAAACCTACATGGACACGCCTTATTACGAGCAGCTCCAGTACATCGGCGATACGCGCATCCAGGCCCTCATCTCCTACACCGTAGGCGGCGACGACCGCCTCGGCCGCCAGGCGCTCGCGGCTTTCGATGATTCGCGCTTCCCGGAGGGGCTCACGCGGAGTCGTTATCCCAGTGCCCTGCCCCAGACCATTCCCACCTTTTCCCTGTTGTGGATCGGCATGTTGCACGACTATTGGATGTACCGGCCCGATCCGGCGCCGGTCCGTTCGTCGCTCGAAGGCACGCGGGCGGTGCTGGGCTGGTTTGGTTCCCATGAGCGCGAAGACGGCCTGCTTGAAAAGCTGCCTTGGTGGAGCTTCATCGACTGGGTATCCTCCGGGGAGACACCCACATACGATTCGCATGGCGAGTCGTGCGTCACCACGCTCGAGTACCTGGGAGCGCTCATCGATGCCGCCGACCTCGAGCAGAACCTGGGCGACTCCGATGTGGCGGAACGCTACCGCGCGAGCGCCAGGCAAGTGCGGAGTGGCCTGTACGGAAAGTGCTGGAACGCCGACCGCCAGCTCCTTGCAGACAATCCCGACCAAAAGGTGTTCAGCCAACAGGCCAACATCCTGGCGGTCCTGTACGACGTTGTCCCCAAGGGCCGCCAGCAACAGGTCGTGCGCAAGATGCTGACGATCGAGCCGGGCACCACGCCTGACGGAGTCCTGAGCGCCTCGTATTACTTCCGCTTCTACCTGGCGCGGGCACTGGAACACGCCGGCATGGCCGACGAGTACCTTGGCTCTCTGGACCCCTGGCGGAAGCTGCTGCCGTTGCATTTCAGCACCTGGCCGGAGATTCCAGGCGACACCCGCTCCGATTCGCACGCCTGGACCGCGCATCCGATCTACGATCTGCTGACCCTTGTCGCGGGTATCGAGCCTTCCAGCCCCGGCTTTGGCTCCGTTCGCATCGCACCGCACCTTGGAAACCTGACCACGCTCTCGGCCGTGTTTCCCCACCCCGAAGGAACGATCGAGGTGAAATATCAGCGCCAGGGTTCGGGCATCGAAGCCACCATCAGTCTGCCTGCGTCCGTCTCAGGCGAGTTTCTCTTTCATGGCCGGAGCGAGCCGCTGAGCCCCGGTGTGAACCACATCACAGTCGAATAATGGGGCGGGGACTGGAATCCGATAAGGCACGGGACAGGCACCAGACCAGACACGAGACCGAGCCCTAAAAGTTCGCCGCCTTTAGTAAATCGTGTTACAACTCGATCATGGCCAAGAGCAAGAACTCAACTCCGCCGGGACACGTGAATCTGCGCATGCTTGCGGAGCACCTAGAACTCTCGCAAACCACCGTCTCACTGGTGCTGAACAATTCTCCGTCGGCCAAGTCGATACCGGAGGAAACCCGCAAGAGGGTGGTCGAGGCTGCGGAGCGGCTCAACTATCGGCCCAATTATTTTGCGCGTTCGCTGCGGCAGAGCCGCTCGATGAGCGTGGGCGTGCTGGCGCCCGACCTGAGCGAAGGCTACTTCACCCGCGTGATGAGCGGCGTGGTGCAGGAACTCACAGCGGCGCACTACTTCTTTTTCACCGCCTGCCATGACTGGAACCCGGAACTGATTGAGAAGTATCCGCGCATGCTGGTGGAGCGTGCTGTCGATGGTTTTCTGCTCCTGAACACGACGGCGGATCACATCGAGGTCCCGGTGCCGGTGGTCGCGATTTCAGCCCACAGCCAGGTGGAGAACGTGACCAACATTGTTCTCGACCATCACGCCGCGGTGGAGCAGGCTCTGCGCCATCTGTACGACCTTGGTCACCGCCGCATTGCATTTATGCGCGGCCCGCAAGCCATTCCCGATTCTGATTTTCGCTGGGACGCCATTCAGGACGTCTCCATCGAAATTGGCCTCCGGATCAATCCGGCGTGCGTGATCCGCATCGACGACGCCGGCTGGTCGATGAAGACCGGCTACCATCCCATGGCCCCCGAAATCGGCTATAAACCGATGCAGGCCTTGCTCGAAAGAAACCGGGACTTCACCGCTGTTTTCTGCTTCAACGACATCGCCGCCATCGGCGCTATCCGCGCCCTGAAGGATGCCGGGCTGTCGGTTCCCGGCGACGTGTCGGTGGTCGGCTTCGACGACATTCTCTCTGCCGCCTACGCGACCCCCTCGCTGACCACCGTGCGCCAGCCATTGCTCGAAATGGGCAAGAAAGGGGCGCAGGTGCTGCTGGAGCGGATCGCTAACCGCGAAGAGCCATACCCATCGGAGATCACCATGGCGCCCGAGCTCGTAGTACGGGAATCCACGGGGCCGGCGGCGGTGGCGGGAAAAAGCTAGTTCTCGTCGGCACTGACCCATGGTCACCAGCTCGCCTCAATGCGCGGATGGGCGGTGGCGCCCCAGCGAATCTCCCTGTGCAAAATCGGCGTTTTCCGGGACAAAAACCAGCAAAACCCATCAACATCAGTAACCAGCGGTCACGTTACTTATGGCGCGCTGCTATTACTTTGGTTGCATTTTTCGGAGCAGCCGGATTCCCCCTTTGTGCCAGAGCCAAGCGCGTCTAACCTGCTCATACTGAAAGGGCGGGAGTGTACTCCCCGGGTATGGTCTCGTGGACACCATCGTACGCAGCAGTAGCGGAGGAATGATCGCACGGTCCGAGTTTGACGTCATGGACCGTACCGCCGATTCTGCGCTCGATGAACTCACCGAGTTTACGGCGGTCTTGAGCGGGGCCGACTACGCCTACATGGGCTGGCTCGATTTCAATCGCCTGTGGTTCAAATCAAGATTTGGATTTGCCGGTGCGGACCAGCCGCGCACTTCGACCGCATGTCAGTACGTAGTTGAGGACGGCAAGCCGCTCCTGGTCCCCGACGCAGCTTCCGATCCGCGCTTTCCTCCTACAGGCATTGAGCTGCCCGGCGGCAAGCCATGCCGATCCTACGCGGGAATGCCCCTGATCGCCTCTAACCAGCACGTGGTCGGCACTCTGGCGATCGTGGCCCGCAAACCGAATCGCTTCGGCGCGGAACATCTGACCCTGCTCGAAGTCGTGAGCCGCCAGATTATTACCCGGCTTGAACTGTACAGCCGCATTCGCGCGCAGGAGCAGGCACAGCGAGCCCGGCAGCGGACCGAACGGGCGCTGGCCACGGAGCGCTGCTTTGTGGCCACAACGCTTGACGCCATTCCCGCGCTGGTGGTGGTGTTGGACACGGCGGGAAGGGTGGTGCGTTTCAACCAGCCTTGTGTACAGTTGACCGGCCTTGACCCCACCGATTCGGCGGGCCGGCCTTTTGTCGAGGCGCTGCTCGAAGCCGATGAACGCCCCTCGGCCGCGGGCAAGATCCGCGAAGCTGCCGGGGGCCAGGTTTCCGGTCCCCACGAGACCGCATGGCGGGTCGCCGGCGAACTGACTCGACGCGTCAGCTGGACCCTCCGTCCTCTGAAGGGCCCCAGCGGCGAAATTCAATATCTGATCGTGAGCGGCCAGGACGTCACCGACCAGCGCGAGGCGGAAGAGGCACTCCTCTCCAGCGAAAACCGCTATCGCGAGGTGGTCGAAAGCAGCCTGGGTTTTGTGTTTACCTGCACCATGGAAGGCAGGCTCACCTCGCTCAATGCGTTCACGGCCGAAACTCTGGGCTACCGCATCGAAAGCCTTGCAGGCCGGCCGGTTTCGGAGTTGCTGGATTCAAGCGGGGGAGCCGCATTCCAGGAATGCCTGCGCACGCTCCAGGTTCAGGAAGAATGGCAAGGAAACCTGCCGGTGAGGCGCAGTGACGGCATCTATCGCCGCATTGCATTTCGCGGCCGCCGCATGAAGCTCCATGGGGAGCGGCCCTTCATTCTGATCCACGGCATCGATGTGACGGAGCAGCACGAGGCCGAAGAAGCCCTCCACCTTGCCACGCGGCAGCGCGAACTCATTCTGGAATCGGTCGGCGATGGAATCTACGGCATCGATCTCGAAGGCCGGCTTACCTTCATCAACGAGGCCGGCGCGCGACTGCTCGGTTACGCCCCGGACGAGTTGACCGGGAGCGAATTCCACCAGGTCATTCATCATAGCCATGCGGATGGGACTCCCTACTCCCGGACGACCAGCCCGATTTTTCTGGGCATGCGCCGGCGGGAATCCACGCGAGTTCGCGATGAGGTCTTCTGGCGCCGCGATGGCTCCAAGTTTCAAGTCGAATACATTGCCAATCCGCTCATCGAAGACGGCCAACTGTCGGGCATGGTGGTGGCTTTCCAGGACGTTTCGGAACGCCGCCGGCTGGAAAAGATGAAGGACGAATTCATCTCCACCGTGAGCCACGAGTTGCGTACCCCTCTCACCTCGCTGCGGGCTTCACTGGGTCTGATCTCGTCGGGCGCCCTCGACCGCCGCCCTGAGAAGCAGCGCCAGATGGTGGAGATGGCAATCGGCAACTGCGACCGGCTGGTGCGGCTGGTGAACGATATCCTCGATTTCGAAAAGATGGAGAACGGGCGCCTGCCTTTGAAGCGCGTTACGATTCAGGCGGTGGATCTGCTGCGCCGCGCCGCCGATGTGGCCCACTCCGTGGCCAGTGCCGCGCACATCAATTTCCAGGTGAACGCCGGACCAGCCACGGTTCTCGCCGATCCGGAGCGCGCCCTGCAGGTTCTCAATGAGCTGGTCTCCAACGCCATCCGGTTCTCACCGCCGAACACCGCCATCCGTCTCGCGACACAGCCATCCGCCGAGGGCGAAGTTTGTTTCGTCATTGAAGATGAGGGCCGTGGCATTGCGCCCGAGAAGCTTGAACGCATCTTCGACCGCTTCCAGCAGGGCGACGCGTCGGACTCGCGCGCGCTGGGCGGCACCGGCCTCGGACTGGCGCTGTGCCGCAGCATCATCGAGCAACATGGCGGCCGGATCTGGGCCGAGAGCACTCCCGGAAAAGGCAGCCGCTTTCTTTTCACGCTGCCGGCGCCTGTGCCGGAAACGCAGGAAGCGTAAACTCCACGCAAAAGATCGCTCACGGGATGCGCACCGCGCCGTTCCGCGGGTTGTGTCTATCGTGTCCGCCAGTCGCAATCAGCTCAATCCTGATTGGGCATGCTGCCTTTGCAGGCAGTTTTGCCGTCTAATGACTCATGGCTGTAAACGCTGATTCTGGTCATCTTCCCGTCATTTTTAAAAATCAGAATATCTGGGGACTCAGACGTTGGCACATGAGCCGCAATGTTCTGCTTTCGCCAGCGATGCTTTGCCTGCTTTTCTGTATCCACAATCTGGGTGCCCAGACATCTTCGTTTCAGCCGGATGTACCTTCCGGCGAGGACCTGAATTCGATCATTAAGACCATCGCAATTGAAAGGCCGGTGATCAATCTCGCTTCCGCAGCGGTTGCGGAACTCGACACTTCCGGCAACTTGCGCGTGGATTCTTCAACCGAAGACTCTTTGCCCGACGATCCCACGCAACAAAATCCAGTACCCACAAGGAAGCCTCAGACCAAGCGCATCCTCGGCATCGTTCCCAACTTTCGCGCGGTCAGTACGGACGAAAAACTCCCGCCGCAAACGGTGAAGGAGAAGTTCATGACCACCACCCAGGATTCCTTCGATTACTCTGCGGCGGTGATACCGATCGCGCTGGCAGGCTATTCGATGGCTGTCGATGCAAACCCGTCATTCGGTCAGGGCCTATCGGGCTACGGACAATACCTGTGGCGCGCTGCTCTCGATCAAACCAGCGAAAATTACCTCGTCGAATTTGTCGTTCCGGTCATAACCCGCCAGGACTCGCGCTACTACACGCTGGGGAGAGGCGGATTCTTCAAGCGGAGCGGCTACGCCCTGAGCCGAGCGGTCATTACCCGGTCCGATTCCGGCAAGAACGTGTTCAACACTTCCGAGATCGTGGGCGCGGGCGCCTCTGCCGGTTTATCCAGTACGTACTACCCGGCCAGCCAAAGGAGCTTCTCCAGTACCGTCGACCAGTGGGGACTCAACGTGGGGGTGGACGCGTTTACGTTTGTCCTCAAGGAATTCTGGCCCGATATCAACCACAAATTCTTCCATTACGACGACCCGAAGTGACGGCGGAATTCATCACATCTTGTGCCAGGTCATCTCTACTTTCACGGGAATCTCGTTTTTGATGGGCACGGTGAGAAACGAGGGCCGGTCGATCTTGAAATCGGAACAGGTCGCGGGAATGGTACCCGTGATGCGGACGCTATTGCCATCGGACACGCGCTGGAACACGACGTGCGAATAATGCGCGGTCTGGCCCGCAAGCTGGATTTCAAGGTCCGCATCGATGGTCGGCGCCGTGGTTGCCGCTTCAGAAAAACTCGTCCGCACCACTACCATCGGGAATTGTGCACCGCGCGTGGCATCCAGCATGTGCAGATCGCGGTTGGTGTCGCCGGAGTCGAACGATTTGACTGGAGCGGCGATCAGGAAGCTGCACTGGCCGGCGTGGCAGGTGCCCTTGCCTTTGGCCGCGTGACTCACCCCGTCCACCTGGTGCATGGGGTGCGACATGTGATAGCTGAGAGTCGACTGGTCCAGAAGCCATTGCGTATCCGCCTGGGCTTCCACCGCAACCGGGAGCAAGACGAACGCAAGCAAGAGTCTCGACTTCATTTCTTCTCCCAGAACTTCCAGTGAATCGGCCAGGACACGGCGACGATTGCCGCCCCATAGGCGGCCGCCGTAACGTATGCTATTGTGCCGTGCTGAGCAGCGAACCCGGTAGGCTTTTGGCCGTTGTTCTCCTGGTTGTAGGCCATCGCCCCCGATATCGGGGTCAGAATCATGCCCGGGCCGTGCACAAACGCCAGCGCCTCGTGCCAGCGAATGCCGCCGTGCTTGTGGGTGTCGGGGACCCGCGGCGCGGCGATCGCAAAGTAGGCACTCGTGAAGTAGAGAGCGGCCGTCACGCCTCCAAGGGCGGCATGCACGTCGAGATTGGCAGTGGTGGGCTCTTTGATGACTTCCCCGTTCTTGCCTTTGGCCTTCGCCATGGGGCCGGTGATGACTGCCGCGACCATCGGAATCGTCGTAATCAGGCCTAGTTTTTGATGGATCTTCAGCATGCGTGTGCGCTTTTCGAGCGTGGCCTGCAACTGGGCGTTCCCCTGCGTCTGCTGCGACGAGAACCCCAGGTCTTCGAGCGAAGGCGAAGCCGGGGCTGGCGGGGGCGCGGCCGTTGGCGCGTTGGGCAGTTCCTGCGCCGGTTTCTGTTGCTCCAACTCCGCGGTCAACAAAAGATCGAGGGTTTGGTGCGCCACACTGGTGATCGTAACCTTGATTGCCTTTGAAGCGAGTCCCTCGCCTGACGCGGAAATGGAATAGTCCCCCTGCGCGAGATTGGGGATGGAGTAATTTCCTTCTGCATCGGTGTGAACGTTGACGGATACGGATTCGGTCCCGGCCGCCGCCGTGATTGACACGGATGCATTCGCGATCGGCTTGCCCTTCGCATCGGTGGCCGTGCCGGAGAGGGTCGCCGTCTGCGCCGCCGCAACCAGGGGAAGCAGAATACACAGCATCAGCAGGCGTAAGGCAAACAGGATTTTCGGCGCTTGGAGCGGCATGGCAGTTTATCCTCCACGTTCTCTGCGTCCGTGCTCAGTGTATTTTGATGTCGTGCAGCGTTCGCCATGAGTGACAATGAAGTTTCCGTCATCGGGCCGCGGAGCGCCGGGCAAGAATCAAGCACCGTTGGTTCAGAGATGGAAGCTCCGCCGATCTTTGAGCGGGCGCAAAGCGGACCAATCGCATCCAACTCCCATCTGACGTAACGGGGGGCAAATCGAAAGCGCGATCATTCGGTCTCCGGTTTCTCAGTCTGTTAACCGGTTCCTCTTAGTATCCTTCCGGAAAGTCGAGATCGATTCTGCATGGCACTCACGGGAAGTGTTCTCAATCTGCTCTTCGGCAGGCCTCTGGCCACCAGCGAGGAACGCGCCGAGCACATCGGACCCGTCGCGGGAATTCCGATCTTCGGCCTCGACGCATTGAGTTCCGCCGCCTACGGGCCAGAGGCCGCGCTCACCCTGCTCATTCCGCTCGGTCTGGCAGGCGTGCATTACATTGTTCCGGTCAGCGGAGCGATTGTCGTCCTTCTGACCATCGTCTACTTCAGCTACAGGCAGACGATCGAAGCTTATCCGCAGGGTGGCGGATCGTATACGGTGGCTTCAGAAAATCTCGGCGATAGCGCAGGACTGCTGGCCGCGGCGGCGCTGATGATCGACTACATCCTGACCGCGGCGGTGGGTATTTCCGCAGGCGTGGGGGCGCTGATCTCCGCGGTTCCCTCCCTGCAGCCGCGCACCCTTGAGCTGTGCCTTGGCGTGCTGCTGGTCCTCACCATCGTCAACATGCGCGGGGTCCACGACACCGGCGTGGTGTTCATGATTCCTACGTACCTGTTCACCGGGACTCTGCTTATCGTGATCGCGGTGGGAGTATTCGACGCACTGAATGCAGGCGGTCATCCGCAACCGGTCACGGCTCTGCCACCGGTGCCGGCGGCCACCGCCGCCTTCAGTTTCTGGCTGATCCTCAAAGTATTTTCATCGGGCTGCACGGCCATGACCGGCGTGGAAGCGGTCAGCAACGGGGTGATGGCGTTTCGCGACCCCACGCGCAAAAACGCCAAGACCACTCTGACCATCATCATCGTGCTGCTGGCGATTCTGCTGATCGGGATTGCGATTCTGTGCCGCGCATACCACATCGCCGCCACCAATCCCGAGGGGCCCGGCTACGAGAGCGTACTGTCGATGCTGACGCGCGCGGTGATGGGTCACGGCTGGTTCTACTACCTCACCATTGCTTCTGTCCTGATGGTGCTGGCTCTCTCCGCCAACACCGCGTTTGCCGATTTCCCGCGCCTGACGCGCGCAATTGCACAAAACAATTTCTTGCCCCACGTGTTCCTGCTGCGCGGGCGGCGCCTGCTCTACTCCTGGGGAATCTACGTGCTGGTGGCGCTGACCGCGCTGCTCCTGATCATTTTCCGGGGCGTGACCGACCGCCTCATTCCTCTTTACGCCATCGGCGCATTCCTGGCCTTCACGCTGTCGCAAGCGGGAATGGTGATGCACTGGAAGCGCGAGGGCGGCTCACCCGCGCGCATGTTCCTGAATGGCCTGGGCGCGGTGGCCACGGGCATCACCACTCTTGTAGTCCTGGTTGCGAAATTCGTGGAAGGCGCATGGATCACGGCACTCCTTGTCGCTGTAATGATCGTGTGCATGCGCGCGGTTCGTCACCACTACAATCACGTCAACAAGGACATCGACCTTGACCGGCCCATCCGGCCAGCCGATGTCATGGAGCCGGTGGTGGTCGTCCCCATCGACCGCTGGAGCCGGATCTCGGAGAAAGCGCTCTCCTTTGCCCTCTCCATGTCCAGTGACATTCGCTGCGTTCATGTCCAGCTCGGTGAAGAGCTGGATGAATTCTGCCGCGATTGGGAAAAAGATATAGCGGCTCCGCTGCGCGATGCGGGCAAGTGCGTCCCTAAACTCGAGATTCTGCACTCGCCCTTCCGCTATATCGTGCAGCCGGTCATCGATTACGTTCTCACCGTTGAGAAGGAGTCAAAGTTTCACAAGATCTGTGTCCTAGTCCCCGAGCTTGTGGTGCGCCACTGGTGGGAGAACCTGCTCCACAACCGGCGCGCCGACTTGTTGAAGGTTGTTCTGCTAGTAAAAGGCAATCGCCGCATCATCGTCATTAATATCCCCTGGTACCTGGACAAGGATTGACATGGATGTCCGCCTTCGCGCCTATCAGGCTGAGGACTTCGATTTCGCGCGTCAACTGTACTTCGAAACCATGCACTGGGCGATTGAGCGCGTCTTCGGATGGGACCAGGCGCATCAGGAAGCGAGCTTTGCCGTGTGGTTTAATCCCGACGAGGTCAACATCATCACGGCCAATGGAGTCGACGCGGGTTGGATTCAACAGCGCGAAGATCACGGCGCGATCTTTCTTGGTTCAATTTACGTCACGCCTGAGATGCAGGGGAAAGGCATCGGTACGAGCGTGATCCAGACGCTTCTCGATCTAGGTCGACAGCGTTCTCAACCAATAACTCTGGCGGTGATGAAGATCAATCCAGCAATCGCGCTTTATGAAAGGCTCGGATTTCGAATCACGCATGAAGACGAGCACAAGCTCTATATGAGGGCCAACTCGACAGAAAACCTGGATTTCCGGTCTTGAGTCGTGGAGGTTTACCGGCGTTTATCACCGTCCCAACCATCAGCGTGGGGTCAGATTTTGTTGCACCGCCGCGATTCCCTTTCCCGGCCTTGAACCGTCACAATAGACGGTGGCCCCTTGGAACAGTCTTGGCGGCGCGGCCAGGCTTGCCGGCACTCGTACAATCCGCCTGCGGGTTGGTTGGTGCCTCTCGCCTTCATTGTGCCTGGCGGCGGTCCTGGGATTGCTTGGGCAGAGCCCCCGGCTGTGGGCACAGGCCCAGGCTGATCCGCCTCCCGCGGCGGTAGGCCCCGAAGCCGTCCCCACTCCCGCTGCGCGATCCAACCTCACCCGCACCGTCGTCCAGGGCGTAGTGAAAAATGCCGCCACCGGTGAGCCGCTTCCCCGCGCCCTGGTGCGCATTGAAGGCGACGCCATGGGCGGGGCGCTGACCGATGGCGACGGCCGGTTTGAGATTTCCGGTGTTCCCATCGGGCCGCAGGCGTTTCAGGTGATCAAGCCCGGTTTTGTCGACCAGCTTCCGAGCGGTATGGTCGTGCCCGCAACCATTGTGAACGGCAACAGCAATTCCGAGCACAACGTTCGTGTCGCCGTCGATATGCCGGACCTGGTGTTCAACCTGTCCCCCACCAACGCCATCCGCGGCCAGATCTCGCTTTCCACCGGCGACCCGGCGCAAGGGATCGGCATGATGCTCCTGCGCCGGACCGTGCAGGACGGCAGAGCCGTATGGCAGACCGCCACCAACGTCAGAACTAACAGCGATGGAGCGTACCGGTTTGCGGGGCTCGCCGACGGCGTTTATGCCATCTACACCGAGCCCGCCATGGACAACGATGTTCCTGCCAACCTGGTGGAGACGGGGAACGATCGGGCCGTCACGCGATGGGGTTACCCGAGCTTGTTTTTTCCTGACGCATCTGACCTGGCCGGGGCCGCGAAGATCCAGGTCGTCGGCGGCCAGCAGGCGCAAGCCAATGTTCTGCTCACCGAGGAACCATTTCACCTGGTGCGCGCGGCTGTCATTGCTCCAGGCAGCGGAATCACGACGGCTACCGAAATGAACGTGACGGTGACGATTCAGGATGGGCAGGGCCACCAACTCCCCTACGGCGGCCAATACGATCCGGCCACCCGCAGTGTGCAGGCTTTTCTTCCCGATGGCGCCTATTCGCTCATGGTGACCGCGATTGGTGGCCACGAGCCGATCCAATTCGGGCCCGCCCGCAATCCGCGGCCGAACGCGCCCCAGGGTCCTCTCATCGGGCAGCTCGATTTCTCCGTTGCCGGCCATGTGGTGACCGGTCTCCAGGTGCCGCTGGGCGCACAACGGAGCAGCACCGTGCAGTTGAGTCTGCTCCGAGGCGGACAGCAGGACGCTGCCGCAGACGGCTTCCAGGGCAATCCCCTGGTGGTCATGATCAGCCAGGCCGGGGGCTGGATTACCGACGGCATGGTCAGCAGCTATGCCGAGGGATACACGACCGGTCCCATCGAGACAACCTATATGGCACCGGGGACGTACTGGATACACACCACCATTCCGCAGAAAGGCCTTTGCGAAGGTTCGTTTACCGCGGGAGGAGCGAGCCTGGCACGCGAGCCCCTGGTCATTTCGCCTTCCGGCGCCACGCCGCCTCTCACTTTGACGCTGCGCGACGACTGCTCCAGCCTGTGGGTGACGCTGCCCCCGACCGCGGAAACTCCGGAGACGGGGGAAGAGCCTTCATACACCGTGTACGTGGTTCCCGATTTTGACTCGACCACCGACGTGGCGCCCATCACCCTTCGCCCTTCGTCGGGGGGGATGTTTGCGCTGAGCGGCCTTACTCCAGGCCCGTACACGGTCTACACATTCACGTCGCCGGTGGAGCTCGAATACCGGAACCCGGAAGGGCTCGCCGCCCTGCCCAACCCCGGCCAGAGAATTACCCTGGAGCCCTCCGCAACAGGCCACGTGGAAGTGGAGGTGCCGGGACACTGATGCCACTCCTGCAAATTCCATCGGCACGCGTTCGATCGATATGTGGATTGCTCCAGATAGCAGCGTTGCTCCTATGTGTGCACTTGGCGGCGGGGGCTGCGACGGCGCCGCGACCGGCGACCGGTTCGTATCGCATTGCCGGCCGGGTAGTAAACGGAGTTACCGGCGAACCAGTGCGGCGGGCCACGGTCACGGCCCTGGCGGAAGAGGACCGCGAGATTGTGCGCTCTGTGCAATCGGACGCGGAGGGTCGATTTTCGATTGAGCGACTGCCGGCCGGAAAATATCCGCTGACGGCATCCAAGCGCGGCTTTCGCGCGGCGTTCTACGACGAGCACGACGAGTTCAACAGTGCAATCGTGACCGGCGAAGGCCAGGATCCGGTCAATCTCGAGTTCCGGCTGATGCCGGGCGCCGTGTTGCATGGAGTCGTGACAGCCGATGGCGGCGATCCGGCCGAGAACGCGAGCGTGATTCTGTTCAAGCGCGAAGCCGACCCGGCCCAGTCACCGGGACACAGCGAAGTCAAGGAAGTGGATGGCGCAACCACCGACGACACCGGCGCCTACGAATTCACCAACCTTGCCGCCGGAGAATATTTCGTTGCCGTCGCGACCTCGCCCTGGTATGCCATCCATCCGCCGCCCGGGTCCGCCCGCAGGAATGGGGGCAATGAAAGTTCGCCGCTGGACGTGGCGTACCCTGTCACCTTCTTCGACTCCACCAACGACGAATCCTCTGCCACGCCTGTGGTGCTCGCCGCGGGCAGCCGCGAACAGGCGGACATCACCCTGCACGCGGTTCCGGCCCTGCATCTGCAGGTGGCCGCGCCGTTCAAGGGAAACGGCGCCGCCATGGCGCGCCCGGAACTCCGCCAGATGATCTTTGGGGTCCAGATCTCCGCCGAAAGCGCCGGATTTATTGATGCAATGCAAAGCGGGTTTGCGGAATTCAATGGCGTCGCTCCGGGTCGTTACGAACTGGTGCAGGGCGATCCGCCGCGCATCTCCGAGTTGGACGCCACCACCAGCCAGAGCGTCGATCCCAACACGGGTACGCCGGCGGTGAGCGTAAATGGACTTCTGAGGAGTTCGAGCGGCGCCGCCCTTCCCGAGAACGTGACCGTGCTTCTCGAACCGGTGGGGCGCACCCGGGCGACGATTCCCACCAACGCCCACAAAGGCAAGTTCAAATTTGATGCGGTTCCGGCTGGGACGTGGAGTGTGTGGGCATCCAGCC
>Ga0206794_1089_pt1 | contig 25785 bp, 25 predicted proteins | sample Alteio_BWOrgCont_70_FD_152877 | JGI IMG/M metagenome (GOLD analysis project Ga0206794, IMG submission 152877) | Enriched cells from forest soil in Barre Woods Harvard Forest LTER site, Petersham, Massachusetts, United States -... | ecosystem: Environmental > Terrestrial > Soil > Temperate forest >...
AAAAGTACAGGATACAGCAAACCATGGGACGGAACATACAAGGGTAAAAACTTACCTTTTGGCACTTATTATTATGTGATCGACCTGAAAAATAATACGCCCAGGATTTCTGGAGATATAACCATCGTCCGGTAAAATTTTATTCGTTGTCCGCGTAGTTTTGTCTTTAAAAGGCTGATAGAGCCTGAATGTATCGATATTGATTGTTTTATATAAAAACGCTATATTGTTGCCTGTTTTCTGAACGGGAAATCCCCGGTTGAGGATCATTTACCCGATTAATTTTAACTGCTCCCCTCATGGTTAAGAAAGCTTATCTTCTAATGATTTTCGTCCTGGCTGCCTTCCAGGCGCGCTCGCAATGCACGCAGAGCCTGGGCACGCCGATAGTAAATGAAACCTTTGGCGCAGGGGCTGCTCCTGTCGGGCCGCCGTTGGCTGCCGGGATCACCAACTTACCGTATATAAATGCAGAATGCCCCGAGACACAGGGCCAGTATTCTATCGTTAATTATTCAGCCGGCTGTTATAATGGCGCCTGGCTTACAGTAGAAGACCACACAGACCCCGGCAATGGTTATTTTATGCTCGTTAACGCCTCGCTCCAGCCCAGCGATTTTTTTGTTCAAACGGTCAATGGCCTTTGCGATGGCACCACTTACCAATTTGGCGCCTGGCTTGTCAATGTGTACAACTCGGGAGGGGTTTTACCGGATGTTACCTTTTCGATCGAAAAAACAGATGGCACGATTTTACAAACTTACGATACCGGGCCTATAGCCACACTGGCTGTAGCCAAATGGCTGCCGTACAGCTTTTTTTTTACCATGCCGGTTGGCGTAACAAGCGTTGTCATCAGGATGCATAACAACGCACCCGGTGGCGTTGGCAACGATATAGGCCTTGATGATATAACCTTTACCCCGGCAGGCCCGCAAACAACCATCGGTATAACCGGTTTTACCGGCACTACATTAAATAATCCATGCTATCAGAATATAAGCTTTTATTCGAGTGTCGCCGCTTGTTATGTTGCTAATGGCTACCAATGGCAAACTTCTGCAGATGCTGTAAACTGGACCGACATACCGGGGGCAACCAATGCTGGATACACCCCTCCTTTAACTACTGCCGGAACCTATTATTACCGCATGAATGTTGCACAGAACGGGAACATCGGCAATGTTAGCTGCAGGGTAAATTCAAATGTGCTGACCATTATTTATCAGCCGCTTCTGCCGCCTTTTTCGCAGAGTATTACTGCGCAGATATGCCCGGGAACATCTTACTTACTGCCTTCAGGCAAAACGGTTGATTCGACAGGCTTATACAGTGATACAGTGCGTTACAAACAGGGCGGGTGTGACAGCCTGATAACGGGTTTGAATTTAACCGTTTACAACAAACCCGATCTGGGGCAGCCTAAGGGTTTATGTTTCGGCGATACAGTACTGTTAAGCCCGGGCACATTTGTTAGCTACTTATGGCAGGATGGCAGCACTTTGCCGACGTATATGGCTACCAACGCCGGTACCTATTGGGTAAAAGTAACTTACCAAAACGGTTGTTCGGTTTCGGATACGGTGGCAGTTAAATTAATTGGCTGTTTACCGGCAAAAATACCGAATACATTTACACCTAACGGCGATGGCGTTAACGATACCTGGCTGATTGACGGCTTGCAGGGCTACACCAATTGCGAGGTGTTTATTTATAACAGGTGGGGCCAGCTGGTATTTAAAAGTACAGGGTACAGCAAGCCCTGGGACGGCACTTATAAAAATAAAAATGTGCCATTTGGTACCTATTATTATGTTATCGATCTGAAAAATAATACACCGCCGGTTTCGGGAAATGTGACGGTTATAAGGTGAGAAGATTGTCCGGGGATGCCCGGTCGTTATAGTAAAATCCGGGGAATAAGAATAATTTTACAGGGCTGACCAATTTGTAAACAAAGCAGTATGAAAAAGACCCATGGTACGGTATTTATAGCTGTACGATGCCTTTTATTTCCCACAAAAATAACCGCCTTTGTAAAAAGGCGCCTGGCCTGGTTTTTATTTTTGCTGGCCTGTAACACGGTTGCTGCACAAACATGCACCGTAATTACTTCCATTCCGGCAACTCCGCCGGTTACGCCTAATGGCGATGTATTGATTAGCGCAACTGATCCCCGTTATTCAGTTGAAAATGCGCGTATATACGATTCTTTTAATTATGGCGGAAACGGCGTTTATACAACTATCCCAAGCTCTAATTCTTTTTGGATAAACCCAATGCAGCTTTCAGGCCCGCTCAACCGCTGTGGTGTTTGGGGCAGCCTTAACCCAAAAAAGCTTGGTTTTAGCGAGTGCGTAAATATCCCCTCCGATGCCACCTATTATATCGGTTTTGCGGCAGACAACAGGGGAGAGATAACGTTGGATGGTGTAGGTATAGTGGCTAACATAGCCTTTAGTTATTGGAATTTCTACAAAATATCATTAACTAAAGGGATACATATATTTGAGTTTTCGATTGTCAACGATGGCGGGCCTGCCAGCATCGGTTTCGAGATTTATAATAATACCAAAGAGCAAATAATGAATGCACAATCATACGCCGATCTAAACCTGGTCTTCAGTACAAAAGATGAAATAGGGCAACCGGTTGAGGAGGGCGACCCCGGCACCACATATTCATGCCCCATTGGCTATACGCTTAATTTTTGTACAGTAACATCAGATGTTCCGGTTTGTTCCCAATTTCTTCCGGTTAACTTTGACCTTGACTTTACTATTACCAACCCGCCGCCGGTATGCCTGGCCGCCGGCGCGGATATCACTTCACCGCAGGTTACTAAGGGAGGTTTGCAGGGCCTTACCTTTTCATACTGGAAAGATAATTTGGCTACAGTACCGTTGGATAATCCCAATAACATTACAACAAGCGGCACTTATTATATTATGGCCAGTGCAAACGGGTGCAGCGCAGTTAAACCGGTTACAGTTGTGGTTAACTCAATCAGCACCACCCTAACCGAAACTGCTTGCCTGGGCAGTACCTATTTAGGCCATACCAAAAGCGGTGTTTATGTCGATACATCAATTGCCGCAAACGGCTGCTATAATATCCGCACCTTAAACCTAACTTTTAAGCCGAAAGCAGAAACAACTATAAATGTGGCTATTTGTTCGGGCGATAGTTACCTTGGCCACACCAAAAGCGGGACCTATATTGATACATTAACTACCGCCGATGGCTGCGACAGCCTGGTTACTATAAATTTAACCGCCGGTTTAACTATTAGCCTGGGGCCCGACACGCAATTATGCTTAGGCGACTCCTTTGTATTACGACCGGGTTCATTTAAAAGTTATTTATGGCAGGACGGGAGCACCTTGCCTTATTACAACGCTATAACCGGGGGTACTTATTGGGTAAAGGTTACCGATGAAAACGGGTGTACGGGTTCGGATACGATAGCAATTAAAGAAACCTTCTGCGTAATATCGAAGTTTCCAAACGCGTTTACACCCAATGGCGATGGTATTAATGATACCTGGGAGCTGAACGGTTTACAGGCTTTTCCGCAATGCACAGTTTTTATTTATAACAGGTGGGGCCAGCTTTTATTCAAAAGCACAGGGTACAGCAAGCCCTGGGACGGCACGTATAATAACAAAAGCGTGCCCTTTGGCACTTACTATTATGTGATCGACCTGAAAAATAATACGCCGCCAATTTCAGGAGATGTGACGGTTATCAGGTGAGAAGATGGTCCTAAGATAACTATTTAGGCCACCGCCATTTCCTCATCGTCGTCATCATCCAAATTCCTCATAAACTTTTTCCGGTAGTTGAGCGGGCTCATGTGCATTTTTTGCTTAAACATTTTATAAAAATGCGATACATCCCCAAACCCGCTTTGATAGGAAATTTCGGAAATAGGCTTATCCGTTTGTACCAGTTGCTGTATGGCATAATTAAGGCGGTATTCAATAATGGTTTCCATAAAGGTTTTGCGGGTTATTTTCTTAAAATATTTGCAAAACGCGTTGGTGGTCATATTGGCAATATCGGCAGCTTCATTTAGCGAAACCTGCCGCCTGAAGTTTTCAACCAGGTAAGCAAAAACCGGGTTTATGCGCTCCTGTTCGGCAATAGTACGCTCTCCAATAATCCGGTTGTGGTCAAGCAAAACATATTCATCCGACGAAGCCAAACGCTGTAGTATTTCCAGCAACCCGATAAGCAATTTGAAGCTATTTTTTTCCTTGCTTAATGCCAGTAAGTTTTGGTTTATGAAGGCGTGTGGCTCCGGGTGAAAGTGTACGCCGCAACTGCTGCGGTGAAATAGCTTTTTAATATGCTGCAGCTCGTTTTTACTAAAAAAACCATCACCCAAAAAAGCGTCGTCAAACTGCACAACTATTGCACTTGCTTCTGGTTGCTCTTCTTTTGGCGGTTCCAGTTTCCAGCAATGCGGCAAGTTGGGGCCAAGCATTACCAGGTCGCCTGCAGCATAATCGCTCATGTGGCTGCCAACGTAGCGTTTACCTGAACCATGCAAAATCGATGTAAGCTCGTATTCCGGGTGAAAATGATATGGCGCGTCAAAAGCAGACTTATCAAATTTCCGGAATAGAAATGACTGACCACTTGCCGGTTGAATTACCTCGAAAGATGCTTTGATCATAGTATATTTTATTAGGGGTTTATAATAATATAAAATTAATGATAAAATAATCCATAATTATACCATTTTGTTCACTTTTTTACTTAAAAATGAAGTTTAACTTTGACGAAATAAAACTGAATTTATGAAGGCCGGAAAAGTTATAGTTTTACCCCAATTGGATGATTTTAAGGATTTGCCGGATGATAATATCCGCGAATTCCGTGAGAAAGGACACACGTTAGTTAAACAGGTACTTTCTGCTGAGGAAGTTGCTGCATACCAACCGGTTATCGTCGGAGCAGCGGAGCAGTACAATACTGAAAAGCGCGAAATGCAGGACAGGGACACCTATGGGAAAGCTTTTTTGCAGATAATGAACCTTTGGCAGTGTGATGAAGATGTGAAAAAATTCGTGCTGGCAAAACGCATGGCAAAAATTGCGGCCGATTTGATGGATGTTGAAAATGTAAGGATATACCACGACCAGGCCTTGTTTAAAGAACCTGGGGGCGGCCCCACACCCTGGCACCAGGACCAATATTACTGGCCTATCGATACCAACAATACCATAACTATGTGGATGCCTTTGATCGATATCGATGTCGATATGGGCATGCTCACTTTTGCTTCCGGCTCGTACACTAAAGGCGCTGTTTTTAATTTTGAGATATCTGACGAATCGGAGATCGCTTTTGACAACTATGTGAGAGACCACAAGTTCCCGATAAGCAGGGCAAAGACTATGAATGCCGGCGATGCCACATGGCACCGCGGTTTTACCATGCACCATGCCAACGGCAATAACTCAAACAAAATGCGCGAGGTAATGACCATTATTTACGTTGCCGACGGCGCACACATTACGCCTTATAAAAACGAATGGCAAAAAAACGACCATCATAAATGGCTGATGGGTAAACCTATCGGGGGGTTGATAGACTCCGAATTAAACCCGAGGGTTTTGTGAGGGCTCAGCAATTGTCCTTTTGCTATTGTCATAGTGCCTCCTTAAAATCGTTCTTACGCTGCGAATCCTCCAGGAATAGGGACAGGAATATTTTCTGCTCTGTGCGCACTGAATAAAGAGGCGGCAGGTTATTTATATACCGGTTATCGTAATATATAAAATGCTCGAAGCCCACACTCAAATTTTTAATTAATTGTACCGTGATCCTCGGTTTCAGAATACTGATATGGTTGTTGCTGCCCGGCCCGTAAAAGGCGTGCAGCAAATAATAATAATATTCAAGAGACGTAGTTACGTATTTTCCCCAGCTGATTGTGGTTGAGAATTTACCTTCGAAGCCCGCGTTGTAAGTATAATCCCTCACCTGGGATGTGTCGGGGCCAAAGCGGGTGCTGTTACCGGCCAAAGGTATCCCGGCAAGGTCGGCGTTGGTGGAAATAACAATAGACTTGCTGACGGGGTATTTGGTAATTACCCCGCCCCCGAGTCCCAGTGCCCCGAGCTCAAAAGTCATATTATCCCAGTAATCGTAGTATTGAAAAGCGCCGTATAACATTGATAGCTTACCCAAATTGGTATTGCCGCCAAATAAGATCCCGTAACCGAGAACGTTGTCTAATATCTTTCGTCCCGAACCAAAACTGAATTCAGTGCGGAACTTAAAAAGGTCGAAAGGTTTGCGACGTATTTCCTCAAATGGATTTCCATAATCAAACTGAAAATTAATAAGCGCATTGGTAGGCCCGTTGCCAAAAACTTTATAGTTATCTACATTTATTTTATGTATACCTGCGTATAGTGTAACATTTAACGGCTCTTTCTGGTACACTTCCTTAGTCGTTTTCCTGGATGTTTTGCCCTCTAACAACCGGTTGAGTCCCCTCACCGGGTCAACTAGCCCGGCAAATATTTCACGAAATACCCTGTTGCCCCCTGTGGCGCGGTCGTCCAGGATATTTGAGCTTAATCGGTAAATATTTCACCGAGGAATGCCCCATTAGCTGTAGTATTGATAATATCGTTGTAAGAGGGACGTGTGTTTTCACCAAAATATTCCCACATCAGGCTGCCTGCAGCTGCGTAAGGAACGGATTGTAAATAGTTGTACCCCTGTGAACGGGCGGCATTGAAGTACATGGATCCTGTATATGGGTGCGCAATAAAATTTACCCCGAACCTGTCGTCGTCCCATTCCCAGCCCTTCCGTAAATTATATTTCCATGTGGTAGGGCCGATGTGCGAAAAGCTTTCATTTAACAAGAACCTGTCCATTGTCCATGTAAAAACATCAACTCCTATAACCTCAACTTCAGGTTTCCAGAAAGGGTACCTTTTATTGTATTCTTTATCATCATTCAGCAAGTCGCCATATTTATTATAAATGGTAGTATCAATAAAGGGCCTTTTTGCAGGCTGGTTACCCGCTGAGTCGGTAATTGTTTTTTTTGCTGATTTAATTTGTTTTAACTGTTCCTTTACCGGGCCCCTTCCAGGTTTTATGGTATCAATTGGTGTAACCTGGGCATGTAAATATGCGGAGTATAAAAACGCCAGGCAGAACAGGGTTACTGTTTTTAACGTTTTAGTTGAGGCTAAAAATAATGTGCCGGCTATCGCAGCCTTAACAATAAAGTACAAGCTTGCCATGTTAACAGCATAATGGGTGTAAGCTATAAAACCCTAACTTGTGGAAACTGTTTTAACTTAAGATTAAAAAATTGCGTAGACAACGTCCAAAAGAGAGAACTACTTAATTTCAAGTCTCCTGATCATCATCAAAATGGTTTAAAAAATACCGCGGTTTGCGCCTCCGTCTACCTGAATAGTTGTGCCCGTGATATAAGCAGCCTGCTCTGACGCTAAAAAGGTGACCAAAGCTGCTAATTCCTCTGGTCTGCCTATTCGGCCGAGGGGAATATTTTTGGCCTGCTCTCTTAAGGCCATTTCAGGATCGGCATCTTTGGGCAAAGTATGTTTTAGCCTGTCGGTTAATATCATCCCGGGAGCTACATTATTTACGGTGATATTGTACGGCCCAAACTCATCCGCCATTAGTTTTGCCATTCCGACAACTCCCATACGCATACTTGTTGACAACACAGAATTGCCCAACACCGATTTTGCCGATCCGCTGATAATATTAATGATGCGCCCGCTGCCTGTTTTTTGCATGTAGGGCAATACCAGCCGGCTGGTGCGGGCAAAACTAAGCAGGGTGAGCTCAAAAGCTTTTTGCCAGGCCTCATCATCAAAGCTTTCGAACTTATTGAACGGCGGGCCGCCGCTATTATTCAGTAAGATATCTATTCGCCCGAAGGTATCCGCAGCTTTTTTAATAAAACTTTTTACCTGTTCGCCATCCGAGACATCAACCGGTAAGGCAAAAACTTCGTTGCCAGTAAGTTTTTGTATTTCTGCGGCGGTTTTATTCAGTTCAGCCTTATCCCGCGAGCCAATTATAACCTTTGCGCCCTCGGCAGATAAAGCAGAGGCTATGGCTTTACCCAAACCTTTGCTCGCGGCTAATACTATCGCTACTTTATTTGTTAGTTTTAAGTCCATAATTAAATGTATACAATCAATTTTACCACAGAAATTCCGAGAAGGCGCAAAGACCGCAGAGGTCGAATTTAATAATCCATTTTTTGTTGGTCAGCCGCTAAATTTTATATTATTTTCTGCGCTCTCCGTGCCTCCTTTGTGGGCCTCCGTGTTAAAAAGTCAACCATGCTTTCTTTATGAATAAATTACCGGGCAATCGACTAATCACTAATCTCCAACCTCTAATCTCTATTCAAAACCTTTTACCTTTCACCTTCTTTCCCCCTCTTCTCCAAACTCAATAGAAAGGCGGGCAATAAAGTCAGATTGCTTACCATTGCCACCGATAAGGTTACAGATAGCAAAATCCCCAAAGCTGATACGCTGCCGAACGTGGAAAACGCGAATATCCCAAAGCCAAAGAACAATACGATTGCGATATAGATCATACTGATACCGGTTTCGCGGATAGTGTCAGAAACAATTTTCGAAATGCTTTTATTGGTGTCATGTAATTCCTGGCGATAACGGGTTATAAAATAAATGGTCTGGTCTGATGAAATGCCCATCGCAATACTAAAAATGAGTATGGTCGACGGTTTAAGCGGTATGCCGAAAAATCCCATAATTCCGGCGGTTATTACCAGCGGGATAAGGTTAGGCAGCAAAGAAATAGCGATCATTTTTATGCCCCTGAATAATATCCACATCACTCCAGCGATCAATAATATGGCCAGCGCCAGGCTTTGGTAAAGGTTTTTAACCATGTAATTGGCGCCCTTTATAAATATGATGCTCGATCCGGTCAATTCAACATGGTATTTTTTGGGGTCGAATATCGAATCGATACGGGGCTGCAAATTGGCGATTACCTTGTTCATCTGGTTCGAGCCGACATCTATCATCTCAAAACTCGCCCTGGTAAATTGCCGGGTACTGTCGAGATAATTGTGCAGGATGTTTGTGCTTTTGCCCGAGTTGCCTGCATAGCTTAAAATAAAGCCTTGTTCAAATCCTTCCGGCAAACGGTAATAATCGCTCTTGCCTCCATAAAATGCCTGGGTCGAAAATTTTAAAGCCTGGATTAATGATAACGACCTGCTGAATTCCGGATAGGAGGAGATGAGGTTTTCCAGTTTTTCAACCTTGCGGATAAACGCCTGGTTCACCACCCCGTTTTTATGTTTTGTATCAATGCTTACTTCAAGCGGCAACACCCCTTTGAAATTATTCTCAAAAAATTGCAGGTCGCTTAAGGTGTTGCTGGTTTTGGGCAGGTCATCAACTACATATCCGTTCACATTTATCTTTAGCATGCCGTAAAAGCAAATTATCACCATCAATACAGTAATAATGTAAATTGCTTTACGATAGTTGTGCACAAGGTAGTCCAATTTCACCAATACAATTTGCATTATTTTCCGGTCTTTAATGCCGGTCAATTTGGCTTTAGGATCAGGCAGGTAGCTGAAAATAATAGGTATCAGTACCAGGCTCAGCGCAAAGGTGACCATAATGCTTAGCGAAGCCACCAGGCCAAATTGCGACAGCAATTCGCTGTTGGTAAAACATAATACGCCAAAACCTATTGCGGTAGTAACATTTGCAATAAAAGTGGTGATGCCCACTTTTTCAATAGTAATATGTAATGCCTGTATTTTATTGCCGGTTATGCCAAATTCGTGGTAGTACTTGTTCAAAATAAAAATACAGTTAGGCACGCCGATAATTACCATCAGCGCGGATATGATACCGGTAAGTATTGTAATTTCGTAATGCATCAGCACCAAAATGCCGAGGCCCCAGGTAACGCCCAGCAATACAACTATTATGGGGAAAATAACGGAGTATGCTGAACGAAATACGAGTACCAATATGACGGTTGTAATGAGCAGCGACAAACCCAGGAAAAGCGTAAACTCGTGCTTCATTAAATCGCCCGCGACGGTGCGTATGAGCGGCAAACCCGAATAGTGAACTTGTATATCGTGTTTTTGATCAAATTGCCTGCCTTCTTTTAATATGGTGTTTATAATAGGGACACGTTTGGAAGTATTTAAAATTTTATCTTCAAAGGTAATGGCCATCAAAGTGGATTGGCCGTCTTCGCTTAAGATCAGGCCCTTATAAAATGGGAGCGCATTTATCACTTGTTTTATACTGTCAACAGCTTTAGTAGTAGTTAAGGGATGATCAACCAAAGGCTTCAACACAAATCGGTGCTGTGCGGTATCCTTTTCGAGGTTATAGAGATTTGCAACGGATATAACAGCCTTAACCCCTTTGATATGCTGGATACTGTCGCCGATCTGACGCCAGTCGTTAAACACATCCTTGTCAAATATCCGGGGGGATTTGAAGCCGATAACCATTGTACTGGCATCCTGCCCGAATATTTTTTTGAATTGCATGTACCGGATATAGGCAGAATCGGTAACTGGCAATACCTTACCGCCATTGAAGGTTATCCGCACTTTACTGGCTTCGTAACCCATAAAAACGGTAAGTGCGGTGATCAGGGCCAGTATAAGCGGACGGTTTTTTAGAATAATATCAGCAAGCTTCTTCCAGAACATTATATTTATTTAGGATTAATCGAGGTCGCTAAACTACGAAAATAGATTTATGATGGGATTTATGAAAATGATATTGTGACAATGTTTTTCAAATGTGCAGATTTGTAAGGAGCAATTTGAAAATGTGGTGATTTGTACGTAGTACTCCTTTGGAGAAGATTTGAAAATGAGCTACGGTGCATAAATAATAGAATTATAAAACATGAGAAAACTGATCCGCAGCTTTGGTTTTGCTTTTAAAGGAGTGGCCTATGCAACAGCTACCCAGCTAAATTTCAGGATACACCTGGGTGCAACTGTATTAGTTATTCTTATGGGTTACCTGCTTCATATTTCAATGAGCGAATGGCTATGGATCGCTTTATCTGTTACTCTGGTGCTTGTTGCCGAAATATTCAATACCATGATCGAAACCCTGACTGACCTGGTTTCGCCAGGATACAATGAAAAAGCCGGGCACATTAAGGATATGAGCGCAGGCGCGGTAGTTATCGCAGCCATTTTTGCATTGGTCACCGGGCTAATTATTTTTTTACCAAAGCTGCTATTGCTTTTTTAATATGCTGCATAAAACCCGCGGAATAGTATTTAAAACCACCGACTATGGCGAAAGCAGTGTTATTGTACAGGTTTTTACCGAAAAGTTTGGCCTGCAATCGTACATAATCAACGGGGCCAGGAAGCCAAAGGCGAAGATCGCACGAAATATGCTGCAGCCGCTTCATTTGCTGGATATGGTGGTTTACCATAAAAATACCGGCAATGTGCAGCGGATAAAGGAGCTTAAAAACTCACCGCAATTACAAAGTATCCCCTATGATGTGATTAAAAGCAGCCTGGCTATTTTTTTAAATGAAGTTTTGTACAAGGCCCTGAAGCAGCAGGCCGCGGATGAAAGCGCATTCGGGTTTGTATTCAGCGCGATAGAATGGCTTGATCATCAAACCGAAGGGCTTGCCAAATTTCACCTGTTGTTTTTAATGCAGCTTACGCGATACCTTGGCTTTTACCCCGACTGCTACCTTGCCGGCCAGGCCGATTATTTTGACTTGAAAAACGGCGTGTTTTGTCACTATAAACCTGGTGGCGTTTTATATCTTTCGCCGCCCTATACGCAAAAATTCGCCACTTTACTGCAATGCAGTTTTGAAAATATAACCCAGCTCAAACTAAATAATGACGACCGCCGCTACCTGCTGCAAAAATTACTGGAATACTATTCCCTGCATGTGGAGGGTTTTGGGAATGTACGCTCGCACGAGGTACTGGAGGAAATATTAAGCTGAATTTTAACCTTATCTTAAGGTGAGTTCGATGTAAAAAAACCTTATTTTGCTTTTTTAACCATAAAAAAATCCCACCGGCACTAAACCAGCGGGATTTAATATCACAAATCCGAAAAACAAAAAGTCTCCGCTACCGGGGGAGATTTAGAGGGGGCTTTCAGAATTATTTCCCAAGCGCTTTGTCCAAAGCTGCATTGTTTTTAGCGATCTGGCTGTTTTTTGGTTCAGCTGAACGGCTTCCGGGTTCCAGATCAGTAGCCAGCTTTAAAAATTGAACTTCCAACCTCGAAACGGTTTTGTTCTTCCTATCTTTTCTTTTTAAACGAGTAACGCCCATGGTGTTGTAATTTTAATGTTTTTAATTCCTGAGGTCGGGAGCGGATTCGAACCGCTGTAAAAGGTTTTGCAGACCTCTGCCTAGCCACTCGGCCACCCGACCAATTTTCAAGGCTGCAAAAATAGCAATTATTTATTGGCTGCCAATATTATTTATACGATTTCTGCTTATTTCTGAACAAAACAAAGCCGTCGCTATCGCAACATTTAATGATTCGGCGACGCCCGTGCGGGGGATACTTACCGCCTTGCCCACCAGCTTTTCAATTTCGGGCCGTAAGCCCTTGCCTTCATTACCCATCACGATCAGCCCTTCGTTGCCAAAATCAGTTTGGTAAATATTCTCGCCATGTAACATAGCACCAAATAAAGGCAGGCTTATTTTCGGCAAAACAGTAGCTAAATCCGCATAATACACATTTATCCGCGAAAGCGAACCCATGCTTGCCTGCACCACTTTGGGGTTATAGGTATCCACCGTATCCTCTGAGCAAATTATATCCCGGATGCCAAACCAGTCGGCAGTGCGGATGATGGTGCCCATATTGCCGGGGTCCTGTATGCCGTCTAAAACTATCGAGAACTTTTGTTTAAGCTTTGCGTTATTTAATGCGGGCCAGGCAGGTATTTTAACCAGCGCCGCAATTTCCTGCGGTGTTTTTAAACTGCTGATCTTTTCAATGTCTGTAACAGAAATTTCAGATATGTTTATTTTTTGGGATAATTTCAGCACTTTTGGGCTTAACGGGGCGGTATGGTAAATAGCCTCGATTTGATAGGGGGAATTAATAAATTCAATAACCGATTTATAGCCTTCAACTAAAAACAGGCCGTGTTCCACACGATCTTTTTTATGTTGCAGGGATTTTAGTAAACTGATTTGAGATTTTGAGAGCATACATTAAACCTGGTGGTTACCGCCTTACAATATTAAGTATTCTTCTGATCTTTTTGGTTTCGGGCTGCAGTTTAACACGCCGGCTTACGCCCGGCCAGGCGCTTGTGCGTAAAATAACCATAAAAGGTGTTGATAAAGAGTTTCTGGAAGCGGCTGCAAACTATGTGGATAAAGAGCAGCAGCCCAATAACGTTATCAATCTGCAATTTTATTACATGTTCAGCAAGAACGGTAAGAACGATATCGGGGAGCCACCTGCTATTTTAGATAGTAACCTGGTTGAATTTTCGAGGGTACAGATCGAGCGCTTTATTCAAAACAAAGGTTATTTAAAAGCAAAGGTTGCCGACACCATAAAAATAAAAAAGAAAAAAGCTGAACTGATATTTACCGCGGTAGAAGGCCCCATGTTCAGGATCCGGAAAATACAGGATAGCATTGCCGATAAAAATGTGAAAAACTTGTATATGGTGAACCGGCGACGGTTTTCGCACGTGCAGCCGGGCGGGCGTTTTGATACCGACAGTTTGGCCTATGACAGGGATGAGTTTTACCTCATCATGAAGCGGAACGGTTATTTTGATTTTTACCGCCAGTACATCAATTTCACCTACGATTCTACTTTCATGAGCAGCGTGGTGGATATCAAAATGATCATTGATAACCCTATCGGGAAATCATCGCACCCGGTTTACAAAATCAATAATACCATAATAACTGTGGCCACCAGCGCGGGCCGCACTACCGGAAAGGCCGATACCCTGCAGGTTGATTCGCAATTCAGGTATGTGGATTTTTCGCACAAATTTCAGCCCCGTACGGTTATCGATTACGTTTTTCAGCGCAAAGGCCAATTGTATGATATTGACAAGCAAACACTTACTACATCGCGCCTTTCGGAGTTGAATATATTCAGAAATGTGCCCAACCCGACGTATGAAAAACTGCCCGACAGTACCAATCGTTTAAACAGCAAGATCGATATTGTTCCTTTAAAACAAATGTCTGACAGGGTAGAAGGCGAGTTCCTGTTCAATTCCGGCCAGTATGGCTATAACCTGGGCAATACGTTTACCGACCGGGACGTGTTTAAAAATGCCGCTATACTGCAGATAAAACTTAACTGGAGTGTACTATTTGACAATGGCAGCAGTTTAAGCAACCCCAATGGTATTGAAAACCAGGACCTGAGGGTAGGGGCAACCCTTACTTACCCGCGTATTATTACGCCTTTCAATCTCCCGATATTAGGTAAATACGGCATCCCGCACACCACATTTTCCACCAATTATCAACTTTTTTTTGAACAGGGTTTAGTTCAGCGCACAAGTTTTATTAACTCCATTACCTACGATTTTGCCGAAACAGCCAATAAACTGCATACGATAACGCCTATTGACATTGAGTTTTCAAGAGGGGTAATTAACCCGCTGGCACAAAAAGAGTTGCTGAAGGCAAACCTGTACGCTTACAGCTATTTAATAGGGCGCACCATATTTACATCGGGCAGCCAGTACACTTATCAAGTCAACACTAACAGGCTCAATTCATTTTCAAATTTTACTTATTTTAGGGGCAGCCTGGATGTTGGGGGTAATACCTTAGCCTTATTAAGCAAGATATTTAATACACCCAGGGACACCCTCGGCGAGCGGACATTTGCCGGCCGCACTTTTGCCCAATATGCAAAAGCAGAAGTAGACTTGCGTGTTTACCGCAGTTTCGGAGGTGAACGACAGCTTATTTTCCGCTTAAATCCTGGCCTGGGCGTTCCTTATGGCAACAGTAACGACCTTATTTTTGAAAAGGATTTTTATACAGGCGGCGCCAGCGATATGAGGGCGTGGCTGCCGAGGACTTTAGGGCCAGGGCAATTTAACCGCGCTACTTATTACGGGGCTCCCGGTCAGAATGGTGTAAAGTCGCCGGGTGATTCTTTGCGTACCCAGGTGAAATACCTTGACCAGTTTGGTGAAATAAAGATCATTTCGAACCTCGAGTACAGGTATAAAATTGCCGACGATTTTTTTGGCTCCAAATTAAAGGGCGCTGTATTTGTTGATGCCGGGAACGTTTGGCGCCTTTACGCACAGCCAATAGGTCCCGCCGGGCTTTATCCTAATGACCAGTTTCATTTTAATAATATTTTACAATCCACGGCAATGGATATTGGCACCGGGCTAAGGTTCGACCTGGCTTTCTTTGTATTCAGGCTTGATGCCGCATTCAAATTTAAAGATCCTCAATTTAACGGTTCAAACCAATGGGTGCTCATTAATCATTTTAATGAACTTTTTCATACAGGCCCATTCAAAGAAAACTACGCAGCAACCAATAGCGGCGACACGTACAATTTTATGCAGCTTAATTTTGGTATCGGGATGCCGTTTTAGGTTAGTGATTGGAGATTAGTGATCAGAGATTAGTGTTTTGTGCTCGGGATAAAAATCAGCAAAGAAATAGAATATAATATCTGGATACCCAACTAATCTCTAATCTCCAGCCTCTAATCTCTAACCTACAAAAATATAAAGCCTCCTCACACTCGCTGTTCGGAGGCTTTAACCTAAACCTTATCACAATAGGCAAGCAAGAACCTGCCATATGAAGCGTCAAAGATAGCATCTTTATTTAAATGTTAAAACTTTTTTGGTGTAAAAAAGACACATTGAATTCACTATCTTTTAACAATCCCTTAATTTGGGCTGTTACGGCATTTTGCACATCCTGTCAGGATAAAATCATCATGATATTGGATAAAAAATACCACAGGTGGAAGAAGTCCGAAAGTCGGAAAGTCGGAAAGTCAAAAATAGAAAGTCCGAAGGTCAAAAAGCGGGCCAGTTAAGGCTTTAACCTTTCTAACTCTCTTCTTTCTTTCGGACTTTCGGACTCTTCTTACAAATATGATTGCAGCAAATTCGCTTTCGAATTATGCCTTAAGCGCATCAGGGCTTTATCTTTTATCTGGCGTACACGTTCGCGGGTAAGGCTGAACTTTTCGCCAATTTCTTCTAAGGAATGCGGCGCGCTGCTGCCCAGGCCGAAAAACAGTACGATAACCTGCCTGTCGCGTTCAGCAAGGATGCTGAGTGAGCGGGTGATCTCCTGCGAAAGGGAATCAGTCATCATCTGGCTGTCCGTAGCTGAATCGGTGCTTTGCAGCACATCCAGCAGCGTATTTTCTTCACCTGTGATAAATGGTGCATCTACAGATATCTGGCGGCCCGAGTTTGACAGGGAATCAGATACCTTTTCAACACTGATCTCAAGGTCGGCGGCCAGTTCTTCGGGGGTAGGCTGGCGTTCCAAATGCTGCTCCAGTTTTGAAGCCGATTTATGCAGCTTGCTCAACGAACCAATCTGGTTCAACGGCAGGCGCACTATCCTGCTTTGCTCGGCCACAGCCGACAAAATAGACTGGCGGATCCACCATACAGCGTACGAAATAAATTTAAAGCCCTTGGTTTCATCAAAACGTTTGGCGGCTTTTATCAAGCCGAGGTTACCTTCATTGATCAGGTCGCCTAAAGTAAGGCCCTGGCTTTGGTATTGTTTGGCTACCGAAACCACGAAACGAAGATTGGTTTTGGTCAGGCGCTCTAAAGCAGCCTGGTCGCCTTCACGTATCTTTTGGGCCAGGATCACTTCTTCCTGCGCCGTTATCAGGTCGACTTTGCCAATTTCATGTAAATATTTTTCCAGCGATTGCGATTCGCGGTTAGTAATGGATTGGGTTATTTTAAGTTGTCTCATTTTTATAAGGAATAACAAACCGGTAATAACCAATTTTTAATTATTGGTTGGCTCACCAGGATGGGAAATAAATAATTTATCAATTAAGACTTATCAACATTGCTAATCAGCAGACAGTGAAATTGGATGTTGAACCTGCTGCCGCAAGCTGTTTTGTGCGGCAAATTAAGGGAGAGGCTAATCTTTCTTGCTTTTTTGATTTGCAAAGATACTCAAAATATTGTTATCTGGATGTAAAGATTGTGAATTAGTGATTAGAGGTTGGAGATTGGAGATTAGTTGGGGAAAGTCCGAAAGTCCGGAAGTCGGAAAAGTCCGGAAGACGAAAATACCATTTTTCAAATTCCCGCAAATACCCCATCTAAAATCGCGTAAAACCCGTCTATCAAATGCCGTGTTTCTACGGCGCTATATCGCAACGGCGCAAAATACCTTTGGTTATTGAATTTTAATACCGATGTCAGAAAACCTAAAGCCTTAAATCCTCAGTAAAAAACCAACCCATATCGACTTAAGACTTTAGACTTCAGGCTTGCGACTTAGAACCAAGGAGAAGAAGCCCAAAATCCAATTTGCAATTGTCTGCAGCGATTGCAAATAAAAGAGTAAGCGCCCGGTTAGCCGAAAACGGGAAACAGAGTAGGCAAAACATTAAAAATTACCATCATGCCTAATGCAATTTACCAGTATGTGTACTACGAGCCGCTGAGTGTTGGCAGCCCCGAAACACGGCAGAACAGGAACCCTGCCACCTCCTCAAAATACCTGCCCATCCCCGGCATCACGGTGCCGTCCACTAACGACCTGGCCTCCGGCAGCACCTTTACGCCCGATGTGCCCCCGGCCTCGTACACTTTTGGCGGCAATACCTATAATTTTGGTTTTATGAATGTTTCGGGCTGCGTTGGCGCGGGCGAAACTTCAACAGATATCAGCAACCTGCCAGGCTCGGCCAGCTTTGCACCGCTCATCGTTGGCAGCCAGGTGATCAATATCCTGGTTGTTTATATTGCCCATGGCGGCGGCTCAGGTCCGGGCGGCGGTCCGGGGATATACCTTGATGCTTTTGATGAAACGACAGGTACTTTCCTTGATAACTTCTTCGTGACCAGCATTGCCCCCGATAGCGGGCTTACTTCAAACGTAAATGTTTACGGCTCGCTGGCTGTTGAGCCCCATGCTGAGACTATCGTGGCTGCCAGTACGCCCATTAACACGCCTACTGTTGCAAACAGCTCGGCCATTTTTGATAAATGGGTAAAGCTGGAAGGCCCTGCGGGCAACCCCACCATCAGCGGCGGCAGCACCAGCCTTGTTGTTGGCGGGCATACCCATTCGGACATTGCCGCCTTTGCGTTTTATAAAGACCCTGCCTCTGTGTACATTACCGGCGGCTACCAAAGCCCGGATATTATCCTGTTCACACCGTTCAGCACCACTTCGATGGGCGCACCTGTACCAATCGGGAGCGGGGCCACAACGGTATTGCCCGGCATCCATTACGGCTTTGCCGCCGTGGTGCATAACGATTCGGAATACGAGGTGAGCACCGACGTTACCTTCTGGAACATACCCGGCGGGGTTGGCACTGCGGGCACATTGCTCGATACGCAAACGGTCATCATCCCGGCAAGCAGCTCTGCAACCGTTATATCTTCGCAGCCGTTCATCAACTCGGGCGGGCATACCTGCGCAGTAGTGAGCATTGATACCGCAGATTCGCCCTGCCAGTTTGACCCAACCGGCTCTGCTGATTCGGTGCATATACCCGATCCCGATGCAAACGTTACCCACAGCTGTTCGGCCTGGAGGAATACCAATACCATTTTTGTATTCCCCGGCGCGCCATGGCATTTTGAAATTGGTTTGGGCAATCTCCACGCCGATTATGCCGCCACGCCTATAGGTATACAATTGCAGGTGCAGCACGTACCGGCCGATTTTGCACAAAACGATCACGTTTTGCAGGTAATTAAAGCGCACAGGCGTATTTACAGCAAAACCCCGCCATACCTTATCCCGGTACTAAGGGAAAAGCTGCCCGTGGCCGACATTAAACCTGAGGTAAAACTTGTTTCCAAAGGCAAAATAGCGCCGCAAAGAGAAGGCAATGGCTATCTGCTGGAGTTTGAGAACAGCAAGGAAACCAATTTCCAGGTGTCGGGCGTAGTGCCTGCGAATGCTAAACCTGGCGACACTTTCTTAGTGCAGCTAAGTGCCCGGTATCCCAAGGCAGGCAGGTTCGCCGCCAAATCCATAGGGTTTTTGGAGATATTGGTAGTGAAAAACAAGTAAGCCGATGGCGGTTTAACCCGCACGGGTTTTAAATACAAGGGTTCCGGGCCGGTAAGGTTCGGGGCCCTTTTTGCGTTTGGTGGGGGGCGATAGACAATTCAACGGCGGCGAAAGCGTTCACAATAGTTTGAAAACCAGTGATTTGAATTTAATAAATTATTTGAAATGGAACAGCCTATCTGTCACCGTTTTAAAAATGGTCGATAAAATATGTAGGTATTCAAAATGTAGGGGTTCAAAATGTAGGGGTTCAAAATTTTGAACCCCTACGGCATTTCTAATTGTGGCGATTTCGCTATATTTAAATTATCAATTTTGAACCCCTGCAAACGATTGGCGTTTTTTTACCGCCGGTAGAATTTATCATTTTCCCATACCCCGGGGTTATTTATGATATATTCCGAAATCCGCCAATACGATTGTTCGGACCTGATGATATGTTCGTGATAATTACGCTGCCAAACATGGTAAACATCTGTGTTGGCCCGAAAAAATTTTGTTACACCAATTTTATATCCCCGAACAATTGACCCGATTGAACGGGGTATTATATGTTGAAATTGATTTTGCGGTGGTTGCGGTGGTGATGACGGTGTCGGTGGTTGTGGGGGTTCAAAATGTAGGGGTTCAAAATTTTGAACCCCTACGGTATTTTCATCCCCTACGGTATTTTCATCCCCTACGGTATTTTCATCCCCTACGGTAATTCCATCCCCTACGGTATTTTCACCCCCTACGGTATTTTCATCCCGTGCCGCCACCATGCCGCCCAATTCAATAATTCCGTGCACATGGTTAGGCATAACAACATGTTCATGCAAAATGGCATCGGGAAAATGTTCAGGGATTTTCAACCAGCATTCGTTCGCTATTTTGCCGGCATCGTTCAATATCATTTTCTTATTAATAATTTCGCCAAACAAACATTCACGGTTATAGGTGCAAATGGTTATAAAATATAATCCATTTTGTGAATAATCATATCCTTTCAGCCTGATTGATCTGCGGTGATGAATTGTCGGGTTGTATTTTGTTTTATTGTCCATATTATTGTGCAGGTTTGAATGGTTGATTCAAAATTTAATCCGTTGGGTTGGTAAATATAATTCGCCGGGGTTAATAAAAATAGCCGGTGGGGGTTAATAAATATGGTCCGTCGGGGTTCAAAATGTAGGGGTTCAAAATTTTGAACCCCTACATTTTGAACCCCTACATTTTGAACCCCTACATTTTGAACCCCTACATTTTGAACCCCTACATTTTGAACCCCTACATTTTGAACCCCTACATTTTGAACCCCTACATTTTGAACCCCCCTACATTTGTAATACGCTGCGCGATGATGGGCGCCATGCCGAAAACAACCGGGATGGCCGCCGTGATATTGCCGGATAACGTGTCCCTGAAAATTTAGCATCATCAACCGTATGTCAGTTCCGTGCTCTGTCCCACCTCGATAATATAACCGTCGGGATCGCGGATGTAGCAGCGTATCTCGCCGTACTTGGGGATCGGCTCGGTGATGAACTCGGCTCCCCGGTTTTTCCATAATTCATAGCAGGCCTGGATATCTGCAACGCGGATATTCATAAAGCTGTTGATGTGATCCGGGTTGGGAGTGCTTAGCGTTACCGTCGGCTTGTCGGGTGTCGGGCCGCCGCCGACGTTTACAAGGAGCCAGGTATTGGCGATCTGGATGTATGCGGGCGCGCCATCGCTGTCGCCCTTGCTCAGGATGCGGCCGTCGAAAACCTTTTCGTACCAGCGGGCCGATCGTTCGATGTCGGCGACGGTGAGAAAATGTGCAATGCTGATCCCTTCGCGCGGGGGCATCTCATAGCTTTTTTGTTCGATCTGTACGCTGTACATTGATGGCCCCGGTCCGCCGGTTGGCGGATTGTGTCCGTCTGATGATTTTGGTTCTTTGGTTTCCATATCGCTGCCAATTAATTGCGATAGAACAAAGTTTCGGAAATTCAAAAGGGAATTGCAACTTAATTTGTTAAAAAAGCACGTCAAAATCAGTTTGCAGTTAGGAGTGGGCAGTTGGCATTAATTAAATGTCTAACAAAAAGGCATTGTCTAAATCCGATATTTAAAACTTATAACACGTGTAGTTGATTTTTTCTGTAAATTTGTTAACAGACAAGATAAGGCTAAAGCAATGAAAGTAATATTAGATATAAAAGACGAAAAGGCGCCCTTTATTATGGAGGTGCTGAAAAACTTCAGGGATGTAAAGGCTAAGCCACTTACAAGTTACAAAGCCGATGTGCTTGAAAGCTTGCGGGAAGCTGTGGAAGAAGTAAAGCTTATAAAACAAGGCAAATTAAAGGGCATACCCGCAAAAGACTTGTTAAATGAGCTATGAGATAATTGCCACGCCACGTTTTAAGCGCGACATTAAGAAGCTTTCAAAAAAGTATCTTTCCTTAAAAAAAGAATATGCGGTGCTTATTGCCGAGTTGGAAAAAAATCCGCAGCAAGGTACTTTTTTAGGCAATAATTGTTTTAAGATACGTATTTCTATAGCCTCAAAAGGAAAGGGCAAATCAGGCGGGGCAAGGGTAATTATTCATATTGTAGTCAATGAAGGAGTTGTATTTCTTTTAACAATTTTCGACAAAGCTGAGAAGGAAAATATATCAGATAAGGAACTTGACGAGTTACTAAACCAACTGTACGACTAAAATTAAATTTTGAAAACACACAAATAACCCCCATATTTAACCCACTAATTGTACCCTGTAAACATTTGAAAAAGTTAATTGCGACAGCGCTGCTTACCATTTACCTGTTTAATTTAGCCGGGCAATTTGTGCTGCACCAGTACGCCGCTTATTTGTCGGACAAGTTTTTCACTGAGCAAACCGGCAAAGGTCTCTACAATGTCCACGACCTTACCGAGGTGAAGCTGCCGGCCAATATGCCCGGCATAAGCGACTGGCCCGCGTACGAAAACATCAGCGGCCGGATTCAATTTGAAAACGCCACCTACAACTACGTGAAAATGCGGATGACCCGCACCGCCGTCTACCTGATGTGTGTGCCGGATTATGCCACTACCCGTTTCGCCGCGCAAAATATTATCGACGCCCGGCAGGTTAAAGGCGCCCCGGTACCAAAAAAGAACCATGTGCCTAACGGCAAAACAACGGTGCTGGATAACTTTAGCTTCGCGTTTTTACATTTTGCATTTTCTTCACCCTTTAAAAACCCGGTATCAGCCGCCGAAGCTTCGTGCCAGCCGCTGATCTTCCATTCGCCGGACATACCCGAGCAGCCGCCGCGGTTCTGTTAAGTTTGAATTAGTGAGTTAGTGAATTGGTGATTGAGGAGAGTCGGGAAGTCCGAAAGATTGATTTTGGTGGTTGCTAAATTTACGGCCGCCATAAAATCATGTTTTTCTGTTCCTTTTGACTGTTGTCTTTCGCAACTTTCAAACTAAAAACTCAATTTTCTTTACTTCAGGACTATTAACAATTAAAACTTATTTCTTTCTTTCGGACTTTCGGACTTTCCGACTTCCGGACTAAAAAAACATCCATGCCCCACATTGAACTTGAAGCACATTTGCCCGGTATAACCGGGTTGCTTGAATATCGTAAGGATACCGGTGAGCCTATCCGCGTGCTCACCCAGATCATACTTCGCGGCCCGTCGACATTGACCGAGGCGGAGCGGGAACTGCTGGCTACCGTGGTCTCGCATGGCAACCAGTGTAAATTTTGCACTACGGCCCATGCCGCTACTGTTGATTTGCTGTTAGGCGAAAGCGAAACTTCGGAAATGGTAAAAGCAGATATTGCCACCGCGCCGGTAAGCGAAAAAATGAAAGCTTTATTAACTATAGCTGCCCTTACCGGAAAAAGCGGACGGCTGGTTACGCCAGAGGTAATTGCGAAAGCAAAGGCCGAGGGCGCAACCGACCTTGAAATTCACGATACGGTTTTAATTGCTGCCCTGTTTAGCCTTTATAACCGCTATGTGGATGGGATGGCCACCGCCATGCCCGAAGATAACAGCTATTTCGCCGCGCTTGCCGACCGGCTGGTGAATCATGGCTACAGCCGCCTGCCGCAGGGGTACGATCATTTAAAAAAACAAAACGCAAAGCCTTAAATTATGGAAAGTACAATAGAGATCAACTCCATTGAAAAAGTGCGGGTACGGTCGGCCAAATTGGTGCTGCTGTTTATTATTTGTTTTATCGCGAGCATATTTGGCGGGGCGGTATCCACGTTAATGTCCGTTTACCTGCCGGCCGTGGTTAAGGACTTGCACGGCAACGAAAACGCCGACGCCCTAAACAATACCAGCGCCTACGTTAACTCCCTGTTCATTTTCGGGTGGACGATCGGCGGTTTCCTATGGGGCCTCATCAGCGATAAAATAGGCCGCAAAGCCGCGCTGCTGCTGGCCATTGGCGGGTATGGCGTGTTTACCATACTTACAGGTTTATCCCAAAACTGGGGCGAAGTAATGGCCTGCCGGTTTTTGAGTGGCTTTGATGTAGGCGGCTTACTGGTAATATCCGTCACGCTGTTGAGCGAGGTATGGCCCGAGAAAAGCAGGGCTGTTTTTATCGGGATACTGTCCATCGCTTTCCCTATCGGGATTTTCTCGGCGGGGTTGATCAATACCATCGTTTCATCGTGGCGGCAGGGCTTTTTTGTTGGGATCATCCCGGTATTGCTGGCTATTCCCTGTTTCTGGCTGATAGACGAATCTGCATCATGGCTGAAGTACCGTGCCGACAAGCGTTCGGGTATAAAGCCTGCACTGCGTTTATTTTCGGGCCCGAGTAATAAAATGCTCATCATAGGATCGGTTATATTCGGCGCGATGCTGATCGGGATGTGGGCGATATTTTCGTGGTTCCCCACCTGGATACAAAGCCTGTCAACTGCCAACCTGCAAAAAGAAGGCGGCATAAGCATGATGTTTTTGGGTATGGGCGGCTTGATCGGCGGCTTTTTATCCGGCTGGCTGGTGAACCTCGTGGGATTACGACGGTCGCTGATGGTTTGTTACGCGGTGTGTGCAGTAATGGCGGTTGTGCTGTTTAAAACGAATTATACCTTTTCGGTGATCATTTATGTCGAGATCGCTGTGATGGCCTTGTTTTTCGGCGCAAGCCAGGGGATATTATCTATTTATATACCATTGCTTTTCCCAACAGCCATACGTGCGTCAGCCACCGGTTTTTGCTTTAATACCGGGCGGGTGTTTACCGCAGTGGCCGTACTGTTCGTCGGCGTTTTTGTAACAGTTTTAGGCGGCTACGGTAATTCATTATTCATTTTTTCGTTAGTGTTTTTAATAGGACTGCTTGCCGTGTTTTTTATTAAGAACATTGAGGTGAGCGGGGAGTGAGATATGAGAAGTGAGTGGCAGTAGGAAGTAGCAGCAGCAGTGTGAAGTAGCAGTAGCAGTGAAACCGTTACAACCTTTACAACTCATTACAACCAAACAACAACTTAATCAACCCAATCAACTTAATCAACCAATCAACCAACATGCCCCACATAGAACTAAACAACGATTTACCCGGCATCCGCGGCCTAATGGCTTACCGGCCTGAACTGGCGGAGCCTTTGAACGCTTTGGCGGAGACGCTGCTGCGGGATGATAACAATACGCTAAGCCGCGGGGAACGCGAGCTCATCGGCACGTATGTATCTTACCTTAACGACTGTTTCTTTTGCCAGAATGTACATGGCGCTATGGCCGGTCATTACCTGGAATGTGATATACAGCAGATCGATGCTGTTAAGCAGGATTTCAGGTCGGCTGACCTGACGGATAAAATGAAAGCCTTGCTTGCCATTGCCCATAGCGTCCAAAAAGGCGGCAAGCAGGTTACGGAAGGGCAAATTGCCGAAGCCAGGGAACACGGAGCCACGGATACCGAGATACACGATACGGTGCTAATAGCGGCCGCGTTCTGCATGTTTAACCGCTACGTGGACGGCCTCGCCACCTGGGCCCCGCAGGACAGGCAATTTTACATAAACCGCGCCCCGCAACGGGCGTTGGAAGGATATCGATCGAGTGTGTTTCGTTAGTTAGTTGATTGGGTTGATTAAGTTGATTGAGTGAGTGGTTAAGCGCTATCGGATCAACTTATTAAAATCAATCCAACTCAATAAACTAAATGACAACTCAATCAACTATTCACTACCCTGTTAACTTTAAAAGGCTCTGGCAGTTATCCCTCGCGTGCACTCTGCTCGCCCATTTTATCGTATAGGGCTGCATCATCGGGCTTCCGGGTTGCAAGACCGTCAACGTAGCGGTTATACATGCAAAAGGCGGCGGCGATCAATACGGTATCGTGAATTTCAATATCTGTGGCACCCTCCGCGCGGGCAAAAGCAACATCATCTTCTGTAACGTTTTTACCGCCGCTTTGTACTTTGGCAGCAATTTTAAGCAAGGCTTTCAGCTTATCGCTGATGGGCGCG
>Ga0206794_1091_pt1 | contig 25323 bp, 10 predicted proteins | sample Alteio_BWOrgCont_70_FD_152877 | JGI IMG/M metagenome (GOLD analysis project Ga0206794, IMG submission 152877) | Enriched cells from forest soil in Barre Woods Harvard Forest LTER site, Petersham, Massachusetts, United States -... | ecosystem: Environmental > Terrestrial > Soil > Temperate forest >...
CAACGCGCAACTCAGCGGCTGTTGGCATTGAAACGCCCCCCAGGTAACTAATCCCCTGCGGTGTTTTGGCGGCTGTGACAATCCTGTAAATGCGGTCTTTCTTTTTATGAAAGGCATCAAAGCCGGTTTCAAAATGAATGACCAGGTAGATGAGCAGGCACGCTGCTATACCCACGGATAAACCGGCAACATTTATCGTAGTGAAGCTTTTGTTGCGAATTAAGCTTCTCCAGGCCGTTATGAAATAGTTTTTTATCATGATTAGTTCATTTATTCAATAGTTCATTGGTGCCGGCGAGTCAAACTCCTGTCCCTATAGGCCCTGCCCTCTTAAACTTTTACCTTTCATCTTCTTAACTGCCAACTGCTACTACTAACTGCCTACTCCGACCGAAGGCTCTTCACGGGGTTAGCCAGTGCAGCTTTGATGGATTGAAAGCTAATGGTAGCAAAAGCTATTAACACCGCTATCGTCCCTGCAATCACAAATATCCACCAACTGATCCCCACCCGGAAAGCAAAACTAATCAGCCACTTATTCATAAGATACCAGGCTATGGGGAATGCTATTATTGTGGAAAATAAAACCAATTGCATGAAGCCGCCAGACAGTTCAACAACTATTTGTGAAACGCTTGCTCCCAGCACCTTACGAACACCAATTTCTTTAACACGCTGGGTTATTGTGAACGCCGATAAACCGAATAAACCCAAACATGCTATAAAAATGGCAATCCCTGAGAAAATAGTAAACAATACGCCCTGTTGCTGTTCGCTCAGGTATAATTGCTCAAGTTTTTGATCTAAAAAAGTAAATTCAAAAGGGGTGTCGGGCATGTTTTTATTCCAGGTGCTTTCTATTGCATTTATGGTGGATGGCACGTTATTATGACTGATTTTTATCGAAACCCGGTTGTAGAAGCTATTACGTGGCGCAGGCAATTGAAATAGTAAAGGAATAACCTTTTGATGTAAAGATTCGAATTGAAAATCCTTTACAACGCCCACAATCTTACCCTTGACGGTACCAAACATCAAATCTCTGCCCACGGCGTTTTGCGGATTTTTCCACCCAAGCGCCTGTACAGCTGCTTCATTGATTACAAAACTGCTGGTATCAGTAGCAAAGTCTTTGGAAAAGTTCCGGCCCGCAGCCAAAGCCATACCATAGGCCGGAATAAACCCGTAATCGACGTTTATATATTTCAATTCGATCTTGGCAGGGCGATTCGAACCCGCTTCCGTAACCGAAGCAAAGTCATCATTCAATAACCGCTCGGTTGGGATATTCGTGGACTCAGCCACCTCCTTTACTGACGAATTTTTTAACAGATCATACTTCAATGCATTATATCGCTTATCTAATGCAGGCGGGTACTTCATTACAATAATGCTGTCCTTATTAAAGCCTAAATCCTTGTTTTGCATATATTTCAACTGCCGGTAAACTATAGTTGTGGCTACAATTAAAATAATGGAAATAGAGAATTGTATCACTACCAACACTTTTCTGAATGAAAGATTGCCAGAGCCAACCTTTAATACCCCTTTTAACACCTTTACCGGCGCGAATGACGACATAAAAATTGCCGGGTAGATGCCACTGACCAGGCCGATAACAAATGGTATAGAAACAGCCGGCAGCAATATTCGCCAATGAAGTAAGCTGGTGATGGATAGATGTTGAGTAGAAAACCTGTTTATAAATGGCAGCAAAATAATTGTCAGTATTATGGCCAGCGCGAATGCCCCCCAGGTAATTAAAACTGATTCGCTCAGAAACTGGCTGATAATTTCTCTTCGTTCTGCACCAATAACTTTCCGGATGCCTATTTCTCTTGCCCTTAACACCGAGCGGGCAGTCGACAAATTCATATAATTAATACTGGCTATCAATAAAATGAAAAGGGCAATCGCCGAAAATATATAAATGCGTTCTATATCCCCGTTTTCCTCAATTTCATTATCAAGATGCGAGCGCAGGTGAATATCTGAAAGCTTCTGCAATTCAATTTTAGTAGTTTTATGAGTCTTGAAGCTAACCGGATATCCGGGTGGTAGCGGTACATATTTATCCAGGAAATTTGGCAATTGGGCTTCAATTCTACCTGCATTGTAGTTTTTTGGAAACAAGAGATAGGTAAAAAAATTATTATCATAATAATCGGTCCGCAATGCCTTTTGTCCAAAAATAGAAGTGTCTTTCAAGGTATTAAATGAGAGTAAGATCTGCGGATGCAAATGCGAATTCGCGGGGAATTCCTTAAAAATGCCGGTAACTTTAAATGGGCGTTTATTGGCATCCAGCATGATTATTTTATTCATCGGATCGGTATCGCCGAAGTATTTCCTCGCGATATTTTCCGTTATCATCATGCTGTAGGGTTCAGCCAATGCCGTGCGGGCAGACCCGGAAACAACCGGCGAATTAAAAAAGTTGAAGAAATTCTCATCGGCATAATAAGCTTTTTGTTCGTTAAATAGCTTATCCTGATAACGGAGAATAGTTGTCCCGTTTGATAACAGCCTTGTAGTTTTCTTAATATCAGGAAACTCATTTTGCAAAAGCGGGCCAAAGGGAGCTGGAATTGACGCAAAATGGAAAATCTCAGCGCCGTCGCTGGAGTAAAGTGATGTGGTCACCCTATAAATGTCGTCGCCATCTTTATTGAATTTATCATAACTCTTTTCATTTACGACATAGACTAATATGAGCAGGCAACAAGTTAATCCAACGGTTAAACCAAAGATATTAATGAATGCGATAAACGGGTGCTTTTTGATATTACGAAAAGCGCTCCTTAAATAGTTTTTTATCATGACCTTATCAATTAGTGAATTATTGATTTAGTGAATTAGTGAGTTATTGAATTAATCATGATCTCTAGCTTTTTTGTTTTCTCCTAATCTCTGATCTCCAGCCTCTAATCTCTATTCAGAACGCAAACTCTTCACCGGGTTTGCCAGCGCTGCTTTAATAGATTGAAAACTGATAGTAATTGCCGCCACTAATAGCGCAATTATACCTGCCAGCACAAAAACCCACCATTGGATATTTACCCGGTACGCAAAATCCTGTAGCCATTTGTTCATCGCAAACCATGTTACCGGGTATGATATTAATGCAGCAATTAAAATCAGTTGCAAAAATTCTTTTGATAACATGGCAGTTATGCTGCCCGTAGATGCGCCTAATACTTTTCGGATTCCTATTTCTTTAACGCGTTGCCTTATCATAAATGCAACCAAACCAAACAGGCCAAGGCTTGCAATGATAATGGCTATGATTGAAAAGGAAGTGAATATCCGGCCGGTGCGTTGTTCCGAACTGTATAAAGAGGCGAACTGGTCATCAAGAAAAGAATAACTGAAAGGCGCTGATGCGTTATAACTGTCCCATTGGCTTTTTATGTCATTTATCAATTGATGGACATCGTTAGTTTTTATTCTCACAATTATTGATCCCGCACTATACTGGGTCGCCAGCATCATCAGCGGGGCGATCCGCTGTTTTGCCGATGTATAATTAAAATCCTTTACCACGCCGACAACGTTGAAATGGCGCTGCCCCGACCGAATAATAGTTTTTCCTATCGGATCTGTATTACCAAAGCCAAGATCGCGCACGGCGGCTTCATTCAAAATAACCGCTGCCGAATCGGCAGGGCCGGATGGATAAAAGTTCCTGCCTTTTGCAAGCTGCATACCCAACGTAGGGATGTATGAATTGTCGATCCAGTAAATATAGCTTGAGATGGTGGTGTTGGTACCTTTGTCGGCAACTTCCTTAGCATAAATTTCTGTGCCGCCCATGGCATCGTACCCCGGTATGTTGCCGGATATAGTGGCGTTTACTACGCGGTTGTCACTTAAAAGCTGCTGTTTAAAGGCGTTGATATTGTTGCCGAGGGTAACAGCATCGTTTATTACCAGTACCTGATTTTTGTCGTACCCCAGCTTTTTATTCTGCATAAAATGCAATTGCTGAAAAACTATAAAGGTGGAAATGATCAGCGCGGTTGATATGGCAAACTGGAAAACGATGAGGCTGCTGCGCAAACCGCCGCGGGCTGCGGGCCGGGCGCCACTGTTCCCCTTTAATATAGCAATGATCTGGAATGATGACAGGAAAAATGCCGGGTACATACCGGCAATTAAACCCACCAGTAACGTCAATGTCATTTCTACAATTAAGGCTTGCCAGGTTAAAAAGCACCCGATGGTGATCTGTTTGCCTGCCAGGTCGTTAAAATAAGGCAATAACAAATAAACAAAACCAATTGCAAAAAGCATGGCCAAAAAAGTAAGCATAATCGACTCGATAAGGAATTGAGAGATCAGCTTGCTTTTTGCCGAGCCAAGCACTTTGCGGATGCCGATTTCCTTTGACCGTTTGGTGGCGCTGGCGGTTGCCAGATTGGTGAAATTAATACAGGCCAGCAACAGAATAAATATAGCCAGCGCGCCAAATATGTACACATAGTGGATATCGCCGTTAGCTTCAAATTCATATTTCATAGCTGAATGCAGATGAATATCGGTAATAGGCTGCAAAAAGAACAGGAAAGAATTCACTGATTTCTGTGCCTCGGCAAGGCTTACGCCCATGTCATGCTGGACTTCAGGCACTACAAACTTTGCAACTAACTGCTTAAAACCGGCCTCCAGTTTTTTAGGATTAGCATTTTTATCCAGCAAAATGTAAGTATAGTAGCCAACATTGCTCCAGGTTTGCTTTGCTTTTGGGGTAACAAAGGTTACCATGCTCATAAAGGCATCAGCGTGGAAATGTGAGTTATCCGGCACTTTATCAATAACGCCGGTTACCTTTAAAAGATCGGTACCTACGGTAAGGGCTTTGCCGAGTGCCTGTGAATTGCCGAAATATTTTGTTTCAAATGCCTTTGTTATCACAATGCTTTTCGGTTCAGTAAGCGCCGTTTTGCTATCGCCCTCGACCAGGGGAATAGAGAACATTTGAAAGAAATTTGAATCAATAAGTACTATTTTGTTCTCTTTAAATTGCTGGTTGTTATATTTCACGAAAATAGGCCCCCTGTTTGTTAAACGGGTGGAAGCCAGCACTTCGGGAAACGCGTTTTTAATTCCCTGCCCCACCGCGACATCAACGCTTGGGAAATCTGCGGCAGCATTGTTCCCGTTTGAATGCAAGCCCACCCGGTAAATTTGTTTTGCCTGTGCCGGGTAAGTGTCGTAGGTTAATTCCTGGTATAAGTATGCGCCAATGAGCATACAACAAGTGAGGCCTACTGATAAACCAAAGACGTTAATAAAGGAGAAAGCCTTATTGCTTTTGAGGTTTCGCCATGCAGTGATAATGAAGTTTTTGATCATGACAGGGAATTTTTATATGATAGGTTTAAAAATATACCAAACATATAATTTACTGATAATCAATTGCTTATTTTTATTGCATGATTGCAACTGTTCGCAGGCGTAACACATGGTGTACGGTTATGATACAGTGTGTTTAGAGATTAGTGATTAGAGGTTAGAGATTAGTTTTTTTGGTCCGAAAGTCCGGAAGAAGACAACAGTTGTTGAAAAAAAGCGGCCCTTACATGTAAGCAATACACATACGGGCCGCTTGTTATCGATAATTAATTACTTTTTCAGTTAAAGGTTATGTTAAGGTGGCCGCTGGCGTCTACGCTTACAGGTATGCCGCCGCCGTTCATGCTGCCTTTTACGTGGTCTTTATCCCATTCGCCGGTGAAATCGCTTACGCTGGAGGAAGGATTGATCCTATTAGCGCTCAGGTTTAGGTCGTAGCCCTGTTTTGCAGGTAACCTCAGGTCAATATGACCACCGCTGTCGTCAAGCTTAATATATTTACCAACGTGGGTCATTTCAACATTCATACTGCCGCCGCTGGTGGAGGCTTCAAGTGCACACGATAATTGCGTTAAATTAACACTGCCGCCTGATGTACCGGTGATCAACTCGCCTTCGATGTTGCCCGCGGTTACACTGCCGCCGCTGGTATTGGCATTTATTGAGCCTTTTAAATCCTGCAGGTGCAATGAACCACCTGATGTTTCCAGGTGTATTTTTCCATTGCAATTGCTGGCGTGGATACTGCCGCCGCTGGTTTCCATATTGATATTGTCGCCCGAATTTGAAATTTCGATACTGCCTCCGGATGTTTCGCCTTTGATGGTACCGGTCAAAGCGTCAACGTGCAGGCTGCCGCCGCTGGTGCCAAATTTTTCATTGCCCGATAAATTATCCAGGTGGATACTGCCGCCGCTGGTTTCCAGGTTGGTGTTCACCTGTTTCGGTACATATATTTTAAATGAAATGCTCAATTGCCGTCTCCAGTCCCAGTTCATGCCACCTTCATGTTTTCTTTTTGCCTTGGCATGTAATTCGTGGTTACTTACGGTAACCAGCACATCGTAGTCATCGTCAAGGCGCTTTTTAATTTCTTCCCGCGAAAGGTCGCTCCCGTTGTTGCCGTGTACATAAATTTCAACCCGTGCAGCTTCGCCCGAAGCCCCGCTAACGCTTATGCTGCCGCCCGATGTTTCAACATATACCTCTTTTATACCATCGCTGGCAAGTGATTTAGTTTCATAAGGTGTTTTATTCCAGATATCCTGCGCGAACGCAGTGCCACCCAGGCACGCCATGAATAATACAAGTAAGTAAGTTTTCATTTCTTTTCGATTTGTTTTTATAATAGACAATGCTTTATTTCAATACGTTGCATGGCGCGGGAAAATAGTTTGCAGTTTTTAGTAGGCAGTTTGCAGTTATCTGGCTGCCCAACTGCAAACTGTCGCTATTCGCTCCTCAAACTCTTCACCGGGTTTGCTAAGGCCGCTTTTAAAGCTTGTACACTTACGGTTACGCCCGCTACAATTAGTGACGCGGCACCAGCGGCAATAAATATCCACCAATGGATGGCTATGCGGTAAGCGAAATCCTCCAGCCATTTGTGGGATGTAAACCACGCAATGGGTGATGCAATTGCTGTTGCGACAATAACAAGCCATAAAAAATCTTTTGAAATGAGCAGGATGATATTGGCTATTGTCGCCCCTAAAACTTTCCGGATACCGATCTCTTTTGTACGCTGCATTACAGCAAAGGCGGTTACGGCGAAAAGGCCAAGGCAGGCAAGCACTATAGCAAGCAAAGAAAATGTTGTAAACACACCCGCGGTACGCTGCTCTGTGCGGTATAGGGCGTCATAATCTTCGTCCAGGAACTTATACTCAAACGGCCTGTAGGGTACTCGGTCTTTCCAAAGCTTTTCTATTGCAGGTATAACTGAAGCGGTGTTATTGCCGTTTATTCTTACAAATATGTCGCCTGTTTGATCATGATCTAAAAATATCAGCAGCGGGCCGATGGGATCATGAAATGATTTAAAATTAAAATCCTTAACTACCGCCTTTATACGGCCGGGGTAGTTTTTTGAAATTTCTTTACCTATGGCCTGTTCAGGCGTCCAGCCTAGGGCCTTAGCCGCTGATTCATTCAGCATAAATGTATAGCGAAAGTTTTTGTATTGATGAGTGGTATCTACCTGCAAAACATCAGTATGATTAAAGTCGCTGCCCGCTACAATTTTCAGCTGCATGGTTTTTATAAAATCCTCGTCCATTGGCAGGGCATTTACAGTCAGGCTTTTACCGTCTTTTGTTTGTATGGCGTCGCCCCATTTCACATCATCCGGTTCGTTGTTTGCGGCAGCAACACTTTCAACTCCGGGAATGCCGTTCACCAATTTTTTAAATGCATCAACCTGCGGTACCATTTTATAGTCGACAGGCAAAACCACCACGTTACTTTTGTTATAGCCGACATCCTTATTACGGATGTATGATAGCTGCTGCAGTATGACCACTGTAGAGATGATAAGGAAAATAGAAATAATAAACTGGAAGATAATAAGGGATCGCCGTACGTTTTGCCCGGACGTAAACGAAAAGCCTGACTTTAGTATCTTGGCCAGTTTAACATTTGATAATAATAAAGCTGGATAAGCGCCCGCTAAAAAACCAATAATAATAGCCAGGGTTACCAAACAAAGCAGGACAACCGGATCAAATAAAGCGCCGAACTGGAATTGTATCCCCGACAAGCTGTTAAAGAACGGCAGCATGACAAACGAAAGCGCTACAGATAATAACGCTGCAATGGCTGTGACCAAAAGCGATTCGCCGATAAACTGTTTAAAAAGCTGTTGTTTTGCGGCGCCCAGCACCTTACGTATGCCAATCTCGGCGCCACGCCCCGCTGATTGGGCAATGGAAAGATTTACATAATTTACGCCCGCTATCACTAATATAAGCACGGCAACCACGATCAATATATAAATATAGGTAATGCTGCCATTTGGCTCAAAACTATCCGGAAGGTTGGAGTACAAATGCACGCTTGTTAACGGTTCAAGATGAAAGGTTAAATGCTGGCTGCCGGTGGTTTTAAGTTCGTTCTTGTCCACCCCCTTCATATAATCCGTGATTTGTTTTGCTAAAGGCTGTATATCTTCTTTGTTTCTGAGCAGCAGGTAAGTGATATAATTTGCCGATGTCCAGTCCTCTGTTTTGGCAGCATCAAGCACATTAAAAGGAGCTATAAAATCAAATTGTACCTGCGAATTTGAAGGAGGATCTGCGGCAATAGCCGAAACCATAAAATTTTTATCGCCAACTTTTAAAACTTTGCCAATCGGGTCTTCTTGCTCAAAGTATTTTTTAGCAGTACTTTCGGTGATCACTATCTTATCATCGGTACTTAAAGCATTTGCCACATCGCCCCTGACCAGTTTAAAAGAAAATATTTTGAAAAAAGAAGGCTCCGCATAAAAGAAGTTTTGTTCGTCGAATAACTGGTTATTATAGCTGACAACCCGCGTTCTTTTATAAGTCCTTACGAAATCAACCACTTGCGGGAATTCCCTTTTAAATTGCGGGCCTATCTTTGTGCCGGTAACTGCTATTTTTTGCGTTTCGCCGCCAAAGTTATAGTCCATCGTTACCCGCACCGTCCGTTCGGCATTCTGGTTAAAACGGTCGTAACTTAATTCGTGCTTTATATAAATACCTATCATCAGGCAGCTAACTATTCCCACAGTCAGGCCTAGGATATTTATAAACGCATACAGCCTGTTCTTCCTTAGGTTCCTCCAGGCAATTTTGAAATAATTTTTTATCATGAGGAATTAATTATTGAATTACTGATTTAGTGAATTATTGATTTTAAACTGCCAACTGCTACTGCTAACTGCCTACTCCGACCTCAGGCTCTTCACCGGGTTCATCAACGCTGCCTTTATCGATTGGAAACTGACGGTCATCAACGCGATCAATATGGATAATATGCCCGATAAGGCAAATACCCACCAATCAAGACTGGTATGGTAAGTGTAACCTTTAAGCCATATATTCATGCCGATCCATGCAGCCGGCGAGGCAATTAATAATGCGATCATCACCAAAATCAGAAATTCTTTTGATAGTAAAGTAAATAATGAGCCCACACTTGCGCCAAGCACTTTGCGGATGCCGATTTCTTTGATCCGCTGCTCGGCAGTGAACATCGCCAGCCCTAACAAACCGAGGCAAGAGATAAAAATGGCCAGGAATGCAAAAGCTTTTGAAAGTTTGCCAACTACCTGCTCATTGTTGTACAGCTTCTGGTATTCTTCGTCGGTAAAGGCGTAAGTAAACGTAAAATTGGGGTTTAGCTCTTTGCAGAGCTTTTCCATGGTGGCAATCGCCTGTTTGGTTTGGCCGGCTTGCGTCCTGATCAAAATGTTCCCGTAAACTTCTTTTTCGCGCAGCCTGATAATTAGCGGCTGGATCGGGTCGTGAAGGGAATTGAAATGGAAATCTTTCAGCACCCCCACTATAGTCCCTTTTTTGCCCCACATGGTAAAAGGTTTTCCTATTGGGTCGATATATTTAATTCTTTTTAACGCGCTTTCATTGATCATGTAGCCAGAGGAATCTGTGGCGAAATCTTTCGAGAAATCGCGACCGTAAGCCATTTTCAGCTTCATTGTTTTGGTAAAATCATAACCCACAGAAACCTGGGTAAATTCAATGTTCACATTAGGGTCCTTGCCGTCCCAGTTAACACCGCCGGTGCTGCTGCCAAAGTTTATCGGCGGATCGGACATGCGGGTAACCTGTTGTATGCCGGGCATTCTAAGGGCTTCCGATTTAAATATTTCGTACCTAGCGGTAAGGTCGCCTTCCAACGGGATGTAAATCAGGTTCTCGCGGTCGTATCCTAAATTCTTGGTCTGAATGTAATCCACCTGTTTCGAAATAACTACTGTTCCGATAATGAGGAAAGCTGACAAAACAAACTGGAATACCACCAGCCCCTTACGGAACCAGGCTGAACCGGTGCTGAGTTTTACCGTACCTTTTAATACTTTAACAGGACTGAACGACGATAAAAATAAAGCCGGATAACTTCCTGATAAAAAACCTGTTATGAAGGTTAATGCAAGTAACCAAAGCCAGAAAGAAAGGTGGGCAAAAGGATAAGAAATTTCCTTTTGTGTAACCATATTAAAAACAGGCAGCAATACTAAAACCAATACAATTGATATGACAACCGCGACCAGGGTGAGCAATAATGCCTCGCCAATAAACTGCCTTATCAACACGCCGCGAACGGCCCCGACTACCTTGCGCACACCTATTTCCCTGGCACGCTTAACGGAACGGGCCGTGGTTAAATTCATGAAATTAATGCAGGCTATCAGCAATATAAAAACAGCGACTATGCTGAACAGGTTTACATACTCAATACGGCCCTCGCCTATTTTTCCATCTTTCAGATCGCCATGCAGGTAAACATCACCGAATTTTTGCAGGGCCAATTCCTCGCGGAAGGCCTTGCTTTGTTCTTTATTATAAAGGTCCAAAAAGCGAGTGATCTTTTTGTCGACCAGCGCCGGGTTGGCATCAGCCCGTAACATCACAAAAGCTGTTGGCCCGTTGTTACCCCATTGTTTGGCCCAATCGTTTTCTTTCAAAAAATTGGCCCAGTTTATTAGATAATCAAACTTTGCAGAAACATTCTTCGGCAGATCTTCAAAAACGGCTGTAATTGTAAAGTTTTTATTGTTTTGATACCGTATGCTTTTACCAATTGCTGCCTGCGGGCTTCCAAAAAAATCTTCCGCCATTTTGCGCGAAATAGCTATGCTTACCGGTGTATTTAACGCTGTTTTAGCTGTACCCTGTAGCAAAGGATAGCTGAACATCTTAAAATAATCCGAATCGGCCGATGAACCTGTCAGCTTCAATATTTTTTCGCCCACCTGGAAAGTGGCATCGTTATTAAAGCCAAAATTTGTGGCATATTGAACTTCGGGCAGCACCTTTTTCATTTCGTTAGCCAATACACCAGGAACGGAGTATTGACCAACTTCCTTATTATCGTAATACTGCCGCTCAATTACCTGGAATAAGCGCGGACTGTTGGCATGGAACGAGTCGATACTCAATTCGTTTTGCACCCATAATAAAATGAGTATACTGCAAGCCATGCCCAGCGCCAGGCCCAGTATGTTGATAGTGGAAAAAAATTTATTCCTCCACAGATTTCGCCAGGCGATTTTCAGATAGTTTTTTATCATGTTAGTTCATTGGTTTGTTTGTTCATTGGTGCAGCGGGTTAGCCCCCTCTAAATCTCCCCCGGTAGGGGAGACTTTTTAATTTTCCTTTATGCTCAAAACTACCCTTTTCTTAAAGTCCTCCCTGCCGGGGAAAATTTAGGTGGGGCTTATTCACTCCGCAGGCTCTTCACCGGGTTTGCCAAAGCTGCTTTTATGGCCTGGAAGCTCATGGTTATAAACGCAATGGTTATGGCTGTTATCCCTGCAACCGCAAATACCCACCATTGGATATTGATGCGATATGCATAATCTTCCAGCCATTTACTCATAGCAAACCATGCTACCGGGCTGGCTATTATCAATGAAATTACAACAAGCATTAAAAAATCCTTTGAAAGCATGGTGGTAATATTAACAACGGTTGCGCCTAATACCTTACGTATCCCTATTTCTTTCACTCTCACCTGGGCGGTATAGGTTGCAAGTCCAAACAAACCGAGGCATGAAATTAATATAGCAATAGCCGCAAAGGCGCTGAAAAGTGCACCGGAGCGCTCGTCGGTTTTATACAGGTCGTTGTAATCACTGTCCAAAAACGTATATTCAAAGGGAAAGGCAGAGTTATACTGTTTCCATATTTTACCTACTGCCGCAATGGCTTTTGATGCGTCCCTCCCGGTGGTGCGCACCGACATCCTCCAATCGTTACCCGGCTGATAGGCAAAAATGGCCGGTTCAATTTTTTGTTTAAGGGAGGCAAAATGAAAGTCTTTTACCACCCCGATAATTGTCCCGTTAACATTGTGTAACTTAAACCGTTTACCCACAGGGTTGGTGATACCCATTCCGCGTACAGCAGTTTCGTTCAAAATATAATGGCCCGTGTCGGTTTTATAACCTGAAAATCCCGTTCCGGCAACCATCTTCACCTGGAAAAGATTCATGTAATATTGATCGATATACATCGGATGGATGAGGAACATTGTATTCGGGCCTTTGCCATCCCAATCCGTATCGCTGGTGTTATTGCCTATACTGATAATATTATCGCTTGAACTGGTAACCCCATGTATGCCCGGCTGATTAAGCAATTCGGCACGCACGGCCTCGTAATTCTTCTGCATATCCCTCATACCGAATGAAAAAACATACGATTTATCGTACCCCAGCTCTTTTTCCCTTATGTACCTAAGCTGGTTATTAATAATTATTGTACCGATAATTAGCCCTATAGAAAATACAAACTGGGTTACAACCAATATTTTTCGAAACGCCGCGTTCCCGACGCCCAGCGATATTTTGCCCTTTAATGCACTGATCGGTTTAAATGATGACAACAACAAGGCAGGGTATATGCTTGAGACCATTAGCGTTCCTAATACCGTAAGCCCGATTACCTTCCAGATACCCGCATCGAGCAGGTTAAACTGCATTTGCTTGCCCGAAACATTATTGTATAAAGGCATCAGTAGTTCAATTGCAGCAAACGCTAATATCAGGGCCATTGAAAAAAACAAGATAGTTTCGATAATAAATTGGGCAAACAGCTGCTTTTTTTCGGCCCCGATTATTTTACGGATACTTACCTCTTTTGAGCGCAACATAGCGCGGGCTGTAGAAAGGTTTACATAATTAATGCAGGCAATCAGCAATATAAAAATAGCCACGATCAAAAATATCCTTACCGTTTGCATTCCCGAAGCGCTGCCATCGGGGTTGTACAGGTGTATCTGCGTAAAAGGCTGCATTTGATATTTAACCTTTGCGGCATCGGGCCCCGGCTGGTGTTGGATATGTATTTTGGTCAATTTATCAGCCACTGTTTGTATTGATGTACCAGGTTGAAGCAGCAAAAAAGTATTGGTATAGTAGTTGCCCCAATCGCTGTCCATTGATTTCCAGTAATCGGTCGGGCTGTACTGTTTTTTCCTTACGTCGATGGAAAAAAGCATATCGAATTTGATGGACGAGTTTTCCGGCGCATCAGCTATTAAACCGGCTACCGTATAATTATCTTTGTTATCCGCCAATAATATTTTACCGATCGGATCGACATCGCCAAAAAAACGTTTTGCAGTGCTTTCGGTTATGATAATCGACTTGTCGTTCGGAAAAGGCGCATTAATATTCCCTTTAAGCAGCTTAAAATCGAATATCTTAAAAAAAGAAGGGTCAACATACCAATTGCCATTGTCTCCTGTACCTAATAGTTTGTCTTTGTACCTGAATACTGAATAATCGTAATTATAAACAAGTCGTACAGCATTTTGCACGCCGGGCACCTCTTTCAGTGCATAAGTCGCCACGGGGCCCTGCACCCCGGCCCATAGTTGTTTGCTGCTGCCGGTGCCGATCTGGGCATCCATCTGGTAAAGCTGGCCAGCCTTGGTGTTAAACTTGTCGAAGCTTAACTCATCGTTTACCCAAAGCAGTATGAGTAAACCAACAGCCAAACCAACAGTAAGGCCGATAATGTTGATGGCGCTGTAGAACTTATTGTTCAACAAATTGCGCCAGGCGGTTTTGAAATAGTTTTTTATCATGGAAAACTAATTATTGAATTAGTGTCCCGCATATGCGGGAGTGAATTATTGATTTTTAGCTGCCAACTGCTACTGCAAACTGCAAACTTTCCCCCTACTCGCTCCTCAAACTATGCACCGGGTTTGATACCGCCGCCTTAATAGCCTGCCAGCTTACGGTAAGTAAACAAATTGTTAGGCTAATAAACATGGTCAGTATAAATACCCAGATACTTATGGAGGTGTGGTAGGTGTACTTTGTAAAATGCTGATGTACGACATACCAGCTGATGGCCGACCCGAAAATAAATGAGATGCTTACCAGCCAAACAAACTCACGTGATAAATTAAACCACAAGTTGCCAATTGTTGCGCCCAATACTTTGCGGATACCGATCTCTTTTTTTCGCTGCTCAGCAGAAAATGAGGCTAAGCCAAACAGGCCAAGGCTGGAAATAATGATAGCGAGACAAGTAAAGCCGGTCGACATGGTGCCCAGCAGCCTTTCGGTACTAAATTTTTGGTTGAATTTTTCGTCGGTGAACTTATATTCAAAAGGGTATTCGGGATTGTACTTTTTATATATCTTCTGCAAAATTGCGAGGCTTGCCGATACCGATTTTGCGGGGTTTAGCCTCAAAGCTATATTGCCTACCCACCCTTTACTAAAGCCAATAATTGCCGGTTTAACAGGTTCATAAGGCGAGCCCCATACAAAGTTTTCAACCACCCCTACTACTTTACAGTTTGTTCCCTGGTATTTTACTATTTGTCCCAATGGCTCTTTAAACCGCATCAGCTTCACAGCTGCCTGGTTAAGCATAATCGCCGCTGAATCAGAGGGATACGCTACTGAAAAATCTCTGCCTTCAACAAGTTTTAATCCATAAGTGCTTGTAAAATGATAAGTGCCGACCTTCTGATCAATGGGCAGTTTATCTTCACCAGGCAGCTGGCCCTGCCACGTGATACCCCACGAACTGCTTTGATCGTTGGTGATGCTGCCTGATGTTAACGCCCCATCGGTAATTGCACCGGCATTTATGGCATCCAGCCTGAAATTTTCAAATTTATTGACCATCACACCTTCAACCGGCAAATCTACCAGGCCGTTACGGTCGTAGCCAACCGGGCGGTCTTTAATATAATTGATCTGCTTGTAAATAAAAATGCTCGATAATATGAGGCATACTGCGAAAGTAAACTGAACAATAACCAATACCTGGCGTGGGCGCACCGTGCCCTTTGTTGTAATTACCTGGCCCTTGAGCACTTTTACCGGTTTAAATGATGAAAGAAACAACGCCGGGTAACTGCCGGCAACAAGGCCCGTAAATATGGTAACCGCTAAAGCCGCTCCCCAGGCCCATACGTTGTCGTAAGGCAAAGACAGTTGAAGGTTAATTATATTGTTAAAAAACGGTATCAATACTATAACCAATACAAGTGCAATTAACAATGCCATAAAAGCCATTACCAGCGACTCGCCCATGAATTGTTGTACCAACGCAAAACGGCGGGCGCCGACGGCTTTTCGTACGCCAACCTCCCGGGCGCGGCGTTCGGAGCGGGCGGTCGATAAATTCATGAAATTGATGCAGGCAATAATCAGTATCCCGATGGCAAGGTATAAAAATAACTTTACCGTGTCAATTGCGCCGCCAGTATTAACACCGTTTTTAAATTCGCTGTATAAATGTAACCGGGTGTAAGGATAAAGAAACATGGTGTTTTCCTTATTATTCGGATCGTAGCGTTTAACGATGTACTTGATTTTTGAATTCACCGAAGCAAACGAAGCGCCGGGCTTAAGCAACACATAAGTTTGAAAAGAGTAATTCCCCCAGCCTGATGTTTTCACCCATTGTTGTTCTGCGGTAAGTTGCGCCCAGGAAATAAGGGCCTTAAAATAAAAAGATGAATTCACCGGGTTATCTTTTATAACTGCGGTGACCTTTAATGGATATTGGTTATTAAGCTTTATTACCTTCCCGATAGGATTTGCATCCCCGAAAAGCGCTTTCGCGCCTGATTGGGTGAGTATTATTGACGATAAATCTGACAAAGCCTGTTTGTTGCCCCAAATAAAATCAAAGCTGAACATACTTAACAGATCCGGGTCGGCAGCCATGGTGCTGACTTTTACTGCCTTGTCCTGGTAATTCATCAAAATATCATAACCCCAGTTGGTGCGGGCCACTTTATCTATTTCGGGAAAGTCCTTTAACAATGCGGGTGCAAGCGGTATGGGAGTAGCGTTTCCGGTCATGATCTCACCATTACTTGGCTGGTTTCGCTCCACCTGGTACAGGCGGGCGCTGTTCTTGTTGAATTTATCGAAGCTTAATTCGTTGTAAACATACAACAGCAGCATAAAACTTACTGCCATCCCAACGGCAAGGCCGCCGATATTAATGATACTGTACAGGCGGTTCCTGATAAGGTTACGCCATGCGATCTTTAAGTAGCTCTTTATCATGATGCGAGGTTTTTAGCTTGATAGTTTTTTTCTTTATAATAGACGCCGTTTTAATGGAAGGGGTTGCACGGGTTTTGAAAAAAGTTTACAGCGGGCAGTTTGCAGTGGGCAGCTTTTTCTTCACTGCCAACTGCCAACTGCCAACTCAAAACTGCAAACTTCTCCTACTCGCTCCTCAAACTCTTAACAGGGTTACTCATTGCTGCGCTCATGGTATTAAGGCTTACCACCACCATCGTCAGCAATAAAATAACTGCGCCGACAGCGCTAAAAAGCCAGATGCTGATATTAATATGATAGGCATAATTTTGCAGCCATTTATACATCAGCCACCACGTTAATGGTACTGCAACTACAAAGGCTACCAGTACCAGCCTTAGAAACTCCTTCGCTATAAGCACCAACAATTGGCTCACTGTTGCTCCTAAAACTTTACGGATACCAATCTCGCGGAAACGCTTTTCAATAGTAAATGATGCCAGTCCAGCCAAGCCGATGCAGCAAATAAATATGGCCAAACCTGCAAAAATATTGGTGAGGTGACCGATGAGTTCTTCGGCAATAAATTTTTTACCAAACTCCTGGTCAACAAACTGGTATTCAAAAATGTCAGCAGGGCTGTACCTTGAATAGGCACCTTTTAATAATGCTATTGCTTTTTGTGGCTGAACGCCGTTGTTTAGTCGGATAGTTATTTCGTTTGAACCATTATTGTTATAAAAAACCATTAAAGGGTCAACCGGCGCGTATGGCGATGTCATTACCACATTATCTATTACGCCAATTACTGTCCGGGTATGGGGTCCGTAGTGCATCAATGTACCCACGGGATTTTTCAACTGCATCGCCTCTACCGCCGCCTTATTTAGTATCATGGACGATGAATCGGCCGGTGTGCCCAAAAAATCATGGCCTTTTAATAGTTTAATGCCCATTGTTTTTGTGAAATCAACATCGGTTGCAATGCCCGACATGATGATCTGGGTACCAGCAGGCATGCCATCCCATGCAGGCGCCGGCGACCTCCACCAGATTTGCGTAATTGGCGAAGAAGTGCGGGCTACGGATTTTATCAAACCTGATTTTATCAATTCATCCTTAATGGCGACGTAGCTTTTATCGGTAGACTGGGTTGAAGGCACCATGATCAGGTTATTGGGATTATAGCCCAGGTCCCGGTCTTTGACATGTTGAATCTGCTTATAAACAATAATAGTTGCCGATATGAGTAAAATAGAGATCACAAATTGGCCAACTACCAAAATCCGCCGTGGCAGCTCCGCACTTTTGCCAACCTGGAATGTGCCCTTTAGCACCTTTACAGGATTAAATGACGACAGGTACAATGCTGGATAGCTCCCGGCTACAGCCCCGGTAAATACGATGATCACGATTGAACCTGTCCAGAAAAAAGGATCAGCAATATTCAAAGTCAATTGCTTATTTACAAGTAAATTGAATGCCGGTATTAACAAATAAACGGCTACGATTGCAAAAACAAATGCCGTTAATACCAGTATCATTGATTCGAAAAAGAATTGAAGCACAAGCTGTTTTTTGTCCGATCCAAGTGTTTTTCTTATACCTACTTCCTTCGCCCTTTTTTCAGAACGCGCAGTAGAAAGGTTCATGAAATTAACACAGGCTATAAGCAGAATAATAATGGCTATAATAGTAAATAACCGCACATATTCGATCTGGCCGCCAACATTTTTCCCGTCCTTAAAATCGCTGTACAAATGCCATTTACTCATCGGGAAAGTAAAATAGGTGCTTATCTTGTCGCCGTTGTGCTGAAACATGACATTGGTGATCGCTTTTTCCAGCTGGGGGATATTTGGATCAGGCACGGTTTGTATATACACCATCGACGATGAATTTCGCCATTCCTTCATCGAGAGCTGAGACATCGGGTCGGAGAAATTGTAGGCCGTAATACAATCAAACTGGCGGGTTGAATTCCCCGGCATATCGGCTATAACGGCGGTAACTTTAACCTGCTGGCTGTTGTCTAACTTTAGTACTTTGTTTATCGGGTCGGCATTGCCAAAAAAAGATTCCGCGGCCGATTGCGTTAAAACAATGGTGTTTGGTTCGGAGAGGGCCGAGGCAGGATTGCCCTTTATAAATTTACAAGTAAACATATCAAAATAACGACCGCCGACGGTTACCATGTTTTTCTTTAGCTTCGAATTTCCGTAGACAAATAAATGCTGATTGGAATATGACGACATCACCACATTTTTTATCTGCGGATAACCGCTCTCCAGCGCCTTTTGCAGCGGGAAAACCATGTTCGGATCCGTGAAAATATTATTCTTAAAATCACGGTTGGCCATTACCTGATAAATGGTTTTGTAATTTGTGTTGAACTTATCATACGTCAGCTCATTATTTACCCATAAAAAAATAAAAATGGTGCAGGTGATCCCTATGGTCAAACCCAAAAGGTTGGTTATGGCAAAGCCCTTATTCCTTGTAAGGTTACGCCATGCGATTTTTATATAATTCTTTATCATGGTATGGATAATTAGTGAATTAATGAATTATTGAATTAGTGATTTGGGACAATGCTTATTTTTTTAACTGCCAACTGTTACTGCAAACCTTCGCATTATTCCGAACGCAAACTGTCCACCGGGTTAGCAATCCCCGCCCGTATCGCGTGGTAGCTTACTGTTATAATCGCTGTTATTACCGCCAAAGCACCTGCAACGGCAAACATCCACCAGGAGATGTTTATACGATAAGCAAAGTTTTGCAGCCAGTTGTGCATGGCCCACCAGGCTATCGGCGAGGCGATTATTACGGCGAGCACTACGAGCTTCAAGAAGTCGCGGGATAGCAAAGTATTTATTGATGCCAGGCTTGCACCCAGAACTTTGCGTATACCAATCTCCTTTGTGCGCTGTTCTATCGTGAATGCGGCCAGGCCGAACAGGCCCATTGCTGCCAGTATAATGGTGATGTAAGTAAATATGCTGAAGATAGATGCCAGCCTGTCTTCGGCTTTGTATTGTGCGTTAAAGGCATCGTCCATAAAAGTATAATTGAACGGGGTATCCTCGTCGTATTTCTTATAAATGGCTTCCATTTTCCCCAGCAGGGAGGGCAGGTTGGTATGCGGGTTTATCCTGGCAAACAGGTTGCAGCCAAACCTGCTAAAATAGCTGTCGGTATCTTTTACAACATACAACGACAATGGCTTTACCGCAGAGGCCATTGTGGTAAAGTTGAAGTTCTTTAACACGCCAACAACTTCTATTTTTTGATCGCCGGATTTAATAAAACTGCCAACCGGGTTGGCAGGAAGGTGCAGTTGCGCTATAGTTTCCTCGTTAATTATGGTCTTGGTACGGCTTTCCAGCACCGTGTTGGGGGCAGGCGGATACTTCCATTTTAAACCAAGCGTTGACATAAAGCTTTTATCAGCCACTATAAACGCCACACCAACACTCTCGGCCTTTGTCTTACCCTCGAAAAAATTCATATCGTAACTTTCAAACATGGCATAATGCGAAGTAGCCACGCTGCTTACCCCGGCTAAGGCCTGCATATCCTGTTTTAACGTAGGGTAATTTTTCCCGACACTATTTCCAATGGGAATCATCACCACGTTATCTTTATTAATACCCGTATCGGCATGCCTGAAATAGTATAGCTGTCTGTCGATGACTATCCCGCAGATGATGAGCCCCACCGATATGGCGAACTGCAATGTTGTAAATATTTTGCGGACTGTAACCCCGCCCGCCTGCTTGCTCATTTTGCCCTTTAATGTTACCACCGGGTTAAAGCGCGATAAAACCAATGATGGATAACTGCCTGATATGATAATTGTTAAAACCAACAGTATAGATAAGTAAACTAACACCTGGGGGCTGTACAAAAATGAGTTATCGATTTTAAGCTGCAGGACATTTAAAAACCAGGGGGTTGCCACATAACATAACAGGTAGCCCAGTACAAACGATATGAGCGTAAACAGCGCCGATTCCACATAAAATTGGGCGGCTATGGTTTTACGGCTTGCACCCGATACTTTACGAACTCCCACTTCCTTTGCTCTTAAAGTAGCCCTCGCGGTTGAAAGGCTCATATAATTTACCATCGCCAGCAGCAATATCAATATTGCTACCAGCGGGAATATTTTTAGGTATTTTGCGTTTGAATCGCCATTGTAACCTTTTAAATGGCTATCAGTAAGTGGAGAAAATGAGAATTTAATATCATCAAAAGTCTTTTCTTTTTTTGCCGCCAGGTTCAGGCTGCGTGCCAGCCGGGTTGTATCAGCAGCGTTTTTTAACAGCAGGTAAACATTGAAGGATCCATAAGTAATTTGCTGTGCGCCAACGCCATATCTCGGTGCTTGCTTCATAGCGAGCAAACTTTGGCAGGAAGTAATAAAATTGAAAGTGATGGATGAATTTGACGGCGCGTTTTCTGCAACGCCGGTAACCTGGTAAGTATAGGCGCTGTCGGTTTTTATAACTAAGGTTTTACCAACCGGATCCTGGCTGCCAAAATACTTTTTAGCCATATCCTTTGATATAACCACGGTAAACGGTCTTCTTAATACATCGCCGGCCGCACCGGATAATAGCTTAAATGAAAAGAAATTAAAGAAACCGGCATCGGCAAACAGTAATTTGTCTTCGGCAAACTTCTTTCCGGGCGATGATGGATCACTAACTACCACCGGGTTCTGGTTAAAATAGGACAGCGTACGCATGTACGCCTCAACAGTCGGCTGGTTTTGTTTGATTAACGGGCCGGAGGCATAGCTCATGTATGCCATGTTCATAGTGTTGCCGCCGGTTTTTATTTGTGCATTTGGCATAAATATGCGATCTGCATTTTTATGAAAATGGTCGTAGCTCGTTTCGTGGGCCACGTACATCATTATCATCATACAAACAGCCAAGCCCACCGCCAGGCCTGAAATGTTGATGAGGCTATACAACTTTTGCTTTGTTAAATTGCGCCAGGCGATTTTTATATAGTTGAATATCATGGAGGGTTAGTTGGTGAATTAGTGAATTACTGATTTAGTGAAATATTAAATTGTGTCATTGGTCATTAGTCATTGGTGTTAGCGGATCATTTTTTCATTCTGGCGTTACTGACTTCCGGTCTCAACTAATCTCTAACCTCTGGTCTCTAATCTCTGATGCCGATCTCTATTCCGATCTCAAACTTTTAATAGGATTTACCAGGGCCGCTTTAATAGCCTGGTAGGATATCGTAATTGCCGCAATAATAATTGATGCCGCTATGGCGATTATAAATATCCCTGCCCCTATGTTGATATGATAGGCATAGTTTTGCAGCCAGTTTTTCATTGCGTAGTAGCCCACAGGCGCTGCAATAACAAACGCGAGGGAGATCAGCAGGATAAATTCTTTTGAGAATAACCCCACGATGCTCATCATCGGTGCACCTAACACTTTACGGATTCCAATCTCTTTGGTACGTTGCGATGCGGCGAATGATATTAGGCCATATAGTCCCAGGCAGCCAATAAGTATGGCTATAAATGAGAATAGTTTAAAGGCCGTGTACACTTTTTGCTCCTGTGTGTAAAAGCTTGCAATGTGCTCATCCAGAAACTCGTACTTGAATAGGTCGTTTGGAAAAAGAGCCGACCACGATTTGTTGATATAATCAATGGTATGGGCCATGCCGACAGGCTGCATTTTTACGCTTGCCATAAAGAAACGCTGCGACCGGTATTCCAACACGCAGGCCCGCCGTGTTTTATGTTTTGATTCGCTTTGAAAATCCTGGACTACACCTATAATAGTTGCCATTTGCCCATTCACATGTATGCGTTTCCCAACTGCGGTACGGGGATCCATGATACTCATTTTACGGATCAGCGTTTCGTTAACAACAACATTCTGAGCGGTATCTTTTACGTCTACCTTGCTGATCTTTTCGCCGGCCAGCATTTTCAGGCCGAACATATCTATGTAATTTTCATCGATAAATTTTATTTCGGTTACGTCATCCTTTATGATCCCGAATTCAGGTGCCGAGAGGTTGGTAAAATTATTGTTGTATGATGGCGCGCCTGATGAAAAGCTCACCTGTTTTACGCCGGGATTATTTACAAGTTCCTGCTTTAAAATTACACCCTTTGCACTATCGGGAACGGTAATTGAAACAACGGCGTCTTTATTAAATCCAAGATCCTCGTTTTCGAAATAATCCATTTGATGGGCTACCACCAGTGTGCCAACAATAAGTATCTGCGAAATAGCAAACTGCGCAACCACAAGGCCTTTACGGACGGTAAATCCACGCGAAAAATTACCGATTTTATTCTTCAGCGAATCAACCGGCTGGAATGCAGACAGGACAAACGCAGGGTATAAACCTGCAACCAAAATAACCAGGATAGTTAAACAGCCTATCCACCCAATAACAACCGGTTCGGCTAACTGGCCTGCATCAATTTTGATATTGAGCCAGGCCCCTGCCTGTGATAAAAACAAAGCGGCCAAGCTTACCCCTATCACCAAAGCCATCACTACCAATACTGTAGTTTCGCCCAAAAACTGTTTTACCAACTGAGATCTTTGTGCGCCCAAAACCTTGCGTACGCCCACCTCTTTTGACCTTTTTACAGCCTGCGCCGTTGCAAGATTTATAAAATTAATACACGCAGTAATAATGATCAGCAAGGCTACGCCGAATAAAGCATAATAGGTGTCCTTTGACATTGGCGTAATTACGTTATTGATATAACGCTGGTCGAAATGAATATCTTTCAACGGTTGCAAAGGTAAGCGGACTTCTTTTGGATTGAGCCCCCAGTTTTTGTGCAGGAATGCGGGTATCCGCGCTTGTATCTGCTGAACAGATGTTTGCTGCGGAAGCAAAATAAATGTAAAAAAGCCGCCGCCGATGTTCCAAAAATTGCCCATGCTGTTTTTTACCTGGTTTTTGATGGATTCAAAGGACACCAGCATCTGGAATGGTAAACTCCTGTTGCCCGGCACGTCTTTTATTACGCCTGTTACTTTCACATTCAACTGGTTCTCGACATTGATCACCTGCCCCATCGGGTTCTTATTTCCGTAGTATTTTTTTGCGAGGCTTTCCGTTAAAACTATAGCATTTGGCTCATTAAGGGCGGTTTTAGGATCGCCGGCGATCCAGTCATAGTTGAATATATTGGTAAAATGTTCGTCAGCAAACGCAAAATCTTTTTCGCGGAAACGGTTGTTATTTACCTTAACCATTACTTCGGGGCTATACATCACCTGTGATACCGTTAGTTCAGGAAAATCGGTCCGCATGGCCGGCGCAACGGCCAGCGACACATCCGAATTAAAGTCGATTGCGTTCAACGTTACGCGGTAAGTACGGTCGGCTTTGGCAAAGTTATCATAGGTAAGCTCGTTCCTAACGATCAAAAAGATGACCAGGCAGGAGGCGATCCCTAAAGTAAGTCCGAAGACGTTCAAAAAAGCGTAACTCAGATTACGCCTGATGTTGCGGAATGCAATGATGAAATAATTTTTTATCATGGTATTGGTTCATTAGTTCACTTGTTCATAAGTTCATTGGTATCGCTTGGTTAGATCACTGAGTTTTTACCTTTAAGCTTTTGCCTTTATCCTTTCACCTTCTTAACTGCCAACTGCTACTGCTAACTGCTTACTCCGAACGAAGGCTCTTCACCGGGTTCACAATAGCTGCTTTAATTGTTTGAAAACTTGAAGTAACAAAAGCTACCAGCAGCATACCTGCGCCGCTTACGGCAAATATCCACCAGCTGATGGTCGTTTTGTCTGTATAACTTTCCATCCATTTGTTCATGGCCAGCCATGCCAGCGGCGTAACTATTACAAAAGCCAGCAGGATAAGCAACACAAGTTCGGTCGATAACAAGGTTACGATCTGTGGCACTGACGCGCCGAGTACTTTGCGTACGCCAATCTCCTTGGTACGCTGGCTGGTAGTGTAAATAGCCAACCCCAATAACCCCAGGCAACTGATCAATACCGACAATCCAGTGGCCCAGGTTAACAAAGTTGACGTATGTTGCTCCTGGTCGTAAAATTGAGCAATGGATTTATCATAAAACTGGTAGTCGAAATCATCGTCAGGATAGCTTTCCTTCCAAATCTTACCCATTGCGGCAATCATTTTATTCCAATCGCCGCCGGCGGCAGTTTCAGGTTTTAAGGCGATATGGAAGGTGCCGGTTTGGTAGCTGTCGCCCGGGCGGCTTGCCAGGATGGCCAGCGGATTTATCGGCGATTGCAGTGAATGCTCGTAAAAATCACCGATAACTCCTATGATGCGTACATTTTTTAATCCATTGAATTTTTCGAGCACTTTTCCGACAGCATCACTCGGGTTTATAAAACCAAGTACTTTGGCGTACTTATCATTAATTGCCAATGCAGTTGACGAATCACCGGCCTGGATATTACGGCCGGCAAGTATTTTGATCTTATACAGTTTAATATAATTTTCATCAGCATATTTTACTTCAACTTCCGTATTCATCTCTTTTTTCCCGTCCTTGTAAGCTGCTAAAGTTGTATTGATTGAACCTGAAGACGGCGCTGCGGTACCAACGCTGATCATCTCAATGCCCGGCACGGCCCGAAGTTTGTTTGCTAAGACCCTATTAACAGCAGCAGTACGGTGTTTATAGGGGGAATTGATAAAAACAATAGCATCCTTTTTAAAA
>Ga0206794_1092_pt1 | contig 25183 bp, 22 predicted proteins | sample Alteio_BWOrgCont_70_FD_152877 | JGI IMG/M metagenome (GOLD analysis project Ga0206794, IMG submission 152877) | Enriched cells from forest soil in Barre Woods Harvard Forest LTER site, Petersham, Massachusetts, United States -... | ecosystem: Environmental > Terrestrial > Soil > Temperate forest >...
GTTGCGGAAGAATTTCGTGGCGTGCGCGCTGTGGAACGGAAGCATGAAGACGGACAAAGAAGGACGCGTGTCGGCGAATTTTCAGGCACCGGACAGCCTCACGCGCTATCGCGTGATTGCGGTGGTGCAGACGGCGAAGGATCAATTTGGCAGCGGTGAATCGGCCTTCGAAGTGAACAAGCCGGTGATGATCGAGCCGGCGCTGCCGCGCTTTGCCAACGTGGGCGACAAGCTCACCCTGCGTGGCGTGCTGCATAATATGACCGATGCGGAAGGCGAGGTGGAGGTAAAGGTGGAGTTTGACAGCATGGTTTCCACGCCGGCTGAGACACGGAAGGTCACGCTGCCGGCGCGCGGGTCACTGGCGGTGGATATTCCGGTGACGTTCGTCCAGCCGGGCCAGGCGGTATGGAAATGGAGCGCGCGCTTTACCGGTGGCGGGGTGTCGTATCGCGACGCGGTACAGACGACGTTGAACGTGGGCTATCCGGTACCCCTGAAGCGGGAGATTCGGATGACCCAGACCAAGGGCGATGAGGCTAACCTGTTGGCGGGGATGAACCCGGAACTGCTGGAAGGTGTGGGCAAGGTGGAGGTGAGCTTCACGACTTCGCGCGTCCTGGAATTGCGCGAGGCGCTGGATGGGGTGCTGCACTATCCCTACGGCTGCGTGGAGCAGACCACCTCGAGCACGTTGCCGTGGGTGGCGATGAGTGATTTCCGCAAGGCGCTGCCCTCGCTGAACAAGTCGGACGAGGAGATCAAGGCGGCGGTGAACCACGGCGTGGATCGCCTGCTCTCGATGCAGACCGAATCAGGGGGCCTGTCCTATTGGCCGGGGGAATCGGAGCCGCTTTTCTGGGGCAGCGCCTATGGCGGGCTCGGGCTGGCCATGGCCAAGCGCGCCGGGTTCGATGTGCCGGACGAGGCGTTCGACAAGCTGTGCAAATACCTCAGCGAAGAGTTGCGTGGGGCGGGGGACGATGCCTTCGATCGCCACTACGTTCAAGGCGGCCCGTCGGATCGTTGCCTGGCACTGTACACACTCGCGGTGGCCGGACGCGCGGAGCCCGCTTATTGCGAAGTGCTCTTCAAGAAACGCGATCGACTCACCTCGGAAAATCGCGCGCTGCTGGCGCTGGCGATTGCCGAGGGCGACGGGCCCGCGGAGATGATCGCTGCGTTGCTCGACCCGAAACAGGAACCGGTGATGCCGGACGATGATTGGTTCTGGTCTGCCTCGCGCGATACCGCGCTGCGACTGCTGGCGTGGAGCAAGTATCAGCCGGAAGCGCCCACGGTCACGCGCCTCGTCTCGGAACTCCTGGAGCGCCGGCGGGGCGGTCAGTGGGCGACGACGCAAGGCAACTGCTGGTCGCTGCTCGCGCTGGGCGATTATTTCCGCCGCGTGGAAAAACCGGAGAAGGAAGTAACCGCAACGCTCGCATGGAGCAGCAAGTCGGAACAAGTCACGGTGAATGAGGAACAGCCGTTCAAGATGCTCGACTTCGCCCTGAGCAAGGATGCGGCGGCGAAGCCGTTGCGCCTCGCGAACCCGGACAAGAAGAAGGTGTTTGCGGAGATCCTCATCGAGTCGCATCCGCAGACCATCGCCCAGCCGCGCCAGGACCAGGGCTACTCGATCCGCCGCAGCTACGCGAAGGTGGAGGACGACAACACGCTCAGCGACTTGAAAGAGCCGCACATCGGCGATCGGGTGCTCGTGACGTTGAACGTGGATGTGAATCGCTTCGCGCACTACGTGGTGGTCGACGACCCGCTGCCGGCGAACTTCGAGGCCATCAATCCGGTCTTCAAGTCGCAGGAGACGCGGGCTGGGGAACGGCTCGGGCAGCCGTGGGAGATCGATTACCAGGAACTGCGCGACGACCGGGCGCTGTTCTTCGCGGATTCGATTCCGCCGGGGCAATACACGATTCGTTACCTCGCTCGCGTCCGCACCGCGGGTACGGCCACGGCGCCCGCGTCGAAAGTCGAGGAGATGTATCATCCCGAGCGCTTCGGGATGACGGAGACGATGCAGGTGACTTCGCTGCCTTTGAAATGAAAACGGATGTCCAAACACCCCCCACCGCGCATCGGCGGTGGGTCCGTCGCCTGGGTAAAACCGCATGGTTTGGACTGCGCGCCGCGATGCTACTGGTGGCCATCGCGTGGGTCGGGTTGAAGTTCGTGACGCTGCCGCCGGCATTATTCGGGGTATCGGCGCAGAGTATCGAACTCACCGACCGGCACGGCGTCCCTTTGCGCGAGGCGCGCGCGGGGGAACGCTTTGCCCGCGCAGTCCTCTTGCGGGACGTGCCGCCGAACCTGGTGCACGCGATGCTCGCGGCGGAGGACAAGCGATTCTTCGAGCATCGCGGTGTGGATGTGGTCGCGCTGGCGCGGGCGGTGATCGGAAATCTGCGGCACGGGCACGTGACCTCGGGTGCGTCGACGATCACGCAACAGCTCGTGAAGATTTCCGATCCGCGCCCGCGCACGCTGGGGACGAAGATCCTGGAAGCGGCCCGAGCGCTGCGCCTCGAGCAGGTCTGGAACAAGGAGCAGATTCTCACCGCCTACTTGAACCGGCTCGATTTTGGGAACCTGAACTTCGGCGTGGCCTCGGCGGCGGATTATTATTTTGGCAAACCGCTGGCTGACTTGAGCGACGCGGAGGCGGCGTTTCTCGCTGGGTTGCCGAAGAATCCGACGCGGCTGAATCCGCGTAATGGCCTGGCGCGTGCGCAGCGGCGGGAGGCCACGGTGCTCCAGCGCATGCACGAGAACGGATGGTTGAGCGATCAGCGGTTCACGCTCGCGGAGCAGGAGTCGCTGCGCCTGCGACCAAGGCAACGGTTGTTCCGCGCGCCGCATTTCGTCGATCTCGTGCTGCGGGATTTGCCGTCGAACGAAGGGTCGCTCGTGGCAACCACGCTGGACCTGGACCTGAACCGCTTCGTGGAAGAGACGGTGCGTGAGCGGCTGGATAAATTGCGCGAGAAGAATGTGCGCAACGGCGCCGTGGTGGTGATCGACAATCGCACGGGCGACGTGCTCGCACTGGTGGGGTCGGAGGATTACTTCGCGCCGGGCACAGGGCAGGTGAATGGCGCGCTGGCGCGGCGCTCCGCCGGATCGACGCTCAAGGCATTTACCTACTTGCTCGCGCTGGAGCGCGGTGCGACTCCTGCGACCGTCGTGGCCGATGTGCCAGCCACTTTCACTACGCCCGCCGGAACCTATCGGCCGGAGAATTACAACAAGCACTGCTACGGTCCGCTGCGTTATCGGCAGGCGCTGGCCAATTCGCTGAACATCCCCGCGGTGAAGGTGCTGAATTCGATCGGCGGTCCGACAGTATTGCAATCGCGGCTGCGCGCGTGGGGCATGACAACGCTGGATCAACCGGCGGAGTTTTACGGGCTCGGGTTGACGATTGGGAATGCCGAAACACGGCTCATCGAATTGACGAACGCTTACGCCGCACTGGCCCGCCTCGGGGAATGGAAGCCGTATCGTCTGCTGCTCGATCCGTCGGCGCCACCCGTGACCACTTCCACCGCGGCGACCAGCGACGCGCATACGCCCGAAACGCGCGACGCGGCGTGGTTGATCGCGGATATGTTGAGCGACAATTCCGCGCGGGTGCTTGGGTTTGGCATGCACTCGTCGCTGCGTTTCGATTTTCCCGTGGCGTGCAAGACGGGCACGAGCACGGATTTCCGCGACAACTGGGCGATGGGTTACACGCCGGAGTTCACCGTGGGCGTGTGGGTCGGCAATTTCGACGGCTCGGCAATGCACGAAGTCTCGGGCGTGACCGGCGCGGCGCCGATCATGCATGCGGTGATGGAGCAGTTGCACACGCGCTTTGGCACCACATGGTTTGCCACGCCGCCGGAGATCGTGGAGCGCGAGGTGCACCCGCTCACGGGGAAACTGCTCGCTCGCACGCGCGATGACGCGGTGCGGGAGAAATTAGTGCGCGGCCACTTGCCGCCGGTGGAATCAACGGACGACTACGACACCGCGGGCCGCGCGAAGCTCGGTCCCGAGTATCGCGCGTGGATGGAGGGCGGTGAGAACCGTGTGGCTGCGCGCGCTACGTCCGAGGAAGACAGCACCTTGCGTCTGGAATCACCCGCGCCGGGTACGATCTTCGTCGTCGATCCCGATCTGCCGTCCAGTGGCCTTGCGCCGGTGCAGGCGAGCGGAGCGGCACAGGCTGTGTGGGAGAGCGATTCGCTCAGCTTCCGCGAAAGCGATGGGCATACCTATGCCGTCCTGCGCGAGGGGTTGCACCGCTTGACCGTCCGCGACCCCGCAACCGGCGCGAAGGCGGAAACGTGGATTCGCGTGAAGACGCTTTGATCTTCATCTCGCTCGACGTAGAAGCACCCAGCTTCGCGTGGGAGAGAGATTAAGATTAGGATTAAGAGTAAGATTAAGAACCTGCCACTGAACCCTGCGCCGTATCTCTACGAGAACGTCAGGTTCTTGATCCCCGCGGCCGCGCAGGCGTTGAGGACGTCGATGATCCGCTCGTGGCGGGTCTCGGGATTCGGGCGGATGATGACCGGGTCTTCGCCGCCGAAGCCTTGCGTGGCCTTGAGCCAGTCGCGCAGGGTGCTGAGCGATTTGTCGGTCGGCGTGCCGAAGGATTGGTTGTTGGCCACGACCTGACCCTCGGGCGAGATGTCGATGATGATCGGCGTCTTGGCCGTCGAGTCCGCCTTGGCGGTGGCCCCGCTGGGGAGGCTGATGTTCAACTCATTCTCCGTGACCTGCGATCCGGCGCTGGCCATGAAAAAGAGCATGAGCACGAAGACGACATCGACCATCGGGGCGATCTGGAAACCAATATCGCCATCTTCTGAACCTACGGAACCAGCCATGCGCTACTCCTTTCGTTGAGGGTGGAAGGATTGAAAATCATTGTCCTGAGCTGTCTTTGTCGACGACGGAGAAGGTCACTTTGCCGACGCCCGCTTTGCCGGCCGTGATCATCACCTGCTTGAGATATTCGTAGCGCACGTTGCGGTCGGCGCGAATGAGGATGCGCATGGCCGGATTGGCCTGCGCCTTGGCTTGCAGCAGTCCCTGGATCTGGTCGGCTTGGGCGAATTGCTTGTTATCGATCTCGATGGTGCCGACGTTGTTGATCGTGCCCCACATCACGTTGATGATCGTCTGGCCCTTGGTGTTCTTGTCGGCGGGCTTGGCATCCTTGGCCACGGGCAGGGTCACGCCCTTGCTGACCTGCAACACTTCCGTCGAACTGATCGACATGAAGAAGACGAGCAGCACGAGGAGAATGTCGATCATCGGGGCGATCTGAAACTCCGGGTCTTCCTCGGGCGGAAGTCGCGTCTGCGAGCGGGCCTTGGATGCAGTGCTGGCGTGGTGAGCCATGGCTTAGGACTGCCAATCGAGCGTGGAACCGCAGTGCGGGCAGGGATTGACGCCGGGAGTGACCGCGCCGTTGCAGACGGGGCAGGCGGTGGTTAGCGCCATGGAAACCTTGCGCACGCCGGCCGATTCCGGAGCGGCGACGCCGGAGCTGAAGTTCTCCCCGATCTGGACTCCGGCGAGTTCATCGAAGGGAATGTCCATGAGCAGCGAGTTCACCACGTCGTCCGCGTGCACGATGCACATCTGAGAGATATTGCGGAAGACGTAGTAGGAAACGAAGGCCGGGATGGCGATGAAGAGACCGCTGGCCGTGGCCAGGAGCACCTCACCGATCTTGCCGGAAAGCGCCCGCGGGTCGCTGATGCCGCTGCCGGCCAGCACCGCGAACGCGCCCATCATGCCGATGACCGTGCCAAGCAGCCCGATCATGGGACTGACGACGCCGATGACGGAGAGATAGCTGTTGCGGGTGCGGAGCAAGGTGGCTTCGCGCAAGCCGTGTTCGGCCACGGCGTCCTCGACCGCTTCCTTGCCACGGCCGAGGCGGGTCAGGCCGGCCCTGAGCACGTTGGCGAGGTAATTGCGGTTCGCGTTGCAGGTTTCCCAAGCCTCCTGGTAGTTGCCGGCGAGGATGTTCTGCTGGAGCGCGTCGATGAGCGCCGGCGGGGCGAGCTTGGTCTTCCGCAGCGAAATCACGTTCTGGATGATGAACGTCACCATCGTCACCGAGGTGCCGATGATCGCGCACCAGATGAGCATGATGAGCGGGCCACCCTCTTTGATCGTCTGGAAAATGTTCTGCTGCTTCGGCGCCGGCGCCGCTTCATCATCCTGGGCCAGGCCTGTGGCGTGGCACAGCAGCAGGGCAGCGACGCAGAGGATGAACGGCAGGTAACGGCGGAGTTTGGGGTGGATCATAGGTTCTGGGAAATTTGGCAAGTGAGGTGGTTTTTACGGGACGGTGACGCCGGGGTGCGCGCTGCGCAGGGCATCGGCATGCTCCTGGGCAGAGGTTGCGGCCAAACGATCGTAGTAAAACCAAGTAACGGTGCGCAAATAATCCTCGAGAGCCCCGGAAAAGTCACCTCCCGCCTCCTTGACCTGTCCGCTAACGAGGAACGCCTGGCTATAGGCCACCGCGTTCGCAGGCTGAACCACCTTTTCCTTTAGCGCGGCTTCGAGAATGGGCGCCAGCTTTTGCTTCGCCGTCTCATAATCCTGCTTCGCCACTGCGAGGCGGGAAAGACCGATCTCGGATTGCATCGAACCGCCATTGGGATACATGCGCTTGAAATCGCCATAGGCGGCCTCGGCCTTGGGAATGTCATTCGTCGCAATATAAAGTTCGCCGAGCATCGCGGTCGCCTGCTGCGCCCATGGCGAGGGCATGCCCTTGAACTTCGCCGTCACGGTCTTGATCAGGTTCAGCGCCTTGGAAAAATCCTTGGCCTGATAAGCGGCCTGCGCCTGGGTGAACTCCGCCGGGGGCGGCATCCGCACTTCCTTCACGCTGGCCAGCGGCAGGCCGAGCTGGCCCTGGCCGACGTAAAAATCGAGGGTCGTGCCGGAAGGCGAAACGCCGATGATTTTCACCGTCCGCTGCTGGTTGTCATTGGTGATGATTACGTCCTGCGCCCGTAAATTTACGACCGTCGCCAGAGTAAGAATGACGGCAAAAAGGAGTTGCTGGACTGGGAGGGGGGCACGTAGCTTCATGCGCTCTGCGGGGCGGCAAGCTAGTAATGCGCCGACCCGAAAGCAATCAAAGAATCTTTTCACCCCATGGTTAATTTGTTCCGCCGTTATCAACAGCCCCTGATGATCGGATTCACCATCCTCACGATCATCACCTTCGCCAACTTTTATACCCGGACCGATTCCCTCGATAAGAGTCGCTCCGGCCGGGTGGCGGAGATTTACGGGCACAACGTCACGCTGGCCCAGGCCCAGCGCGCCGGTCGCAAGGGCGACCTGAGCCAGCAACTGGGCATGAATGAACTCTACGAATCGCTGGCCGCCACCACCGAGCGCCGCGATGCCCGGGAGAATTTCATCTGGAACGACCTCGTTCTGAAGCACGAATGTGAGCTGCTCGGCCTGGAGCCGACGGACGACGAGATCGTCGACGCGATCAAGGCGATGCAGATCTTCCAGAACAACGGCGAGTACAGTCCCGGCAAGTACGCCATGCTCACGCAACTGCTGCTCAGCCCGCGCGGTTTTACGGTCGACGATCTCAACGACGTCGTTGGTGACGGCATTCGCCTGAAGAAGATCAAGGCATTGCTCGGTTCCACCGCCGCGCCGTCGCAGACCGAAATTCGCCAGGCCGTCGATCAACTCGACCAAAAGACCCAGGCGTCGGTCATTCGCTTCAAGCTCAGCGATTTCCTGGCCGCCGCGCAGGTGCCGGACGATGAAGTGAAGAAGCTCTACGAGCAGCGCAAGGCCTCGATGAATACCGATGAGATGCGCAAGGTGAAGTTCGTCGATCTCACCCTGCCGCCCCCGGCCAAGCCGGGCGAGAAGCCACTGGAAGGCAAGGCCCGGGCCGACGCCCTGACCGAACTGCAAAAGAAGGCCGAGGATTTTTCCGTGGCTATGACCGACAAGAACGCCAAGTTTGAAGACGCGGCGGCCAAGATCGGCGCGAAAGTGCAGGAGACGCCGGACTTCCCCGCGACCGCCGCACCGGCAAACCTGGGCGAATCACGCGAGGCCGCCGCCGCCGCCTTCAAGCTCACCACGGCCCAGCCGAACAGCGACATCATCGAAACGCCCCGGGGCTACTACGTGCTCCAGCTCGAGCAGGTCACGCCGCCGCGTCCGCTGACCTTCGAAGAAGCCAAGGCGAATCTGACCGACTCGCTGAAACACGATCGCGCCCAGGAATCGCTCAATCTCAAGGCGACCGAGGTGCGGAACAAGATCCAGGAAGCCATGAAGGCCGGGAAGACTTTCGCCGCCGCGGCGCAGGAACTCGGTGTGAAGGCGGAGGATCTGCCGGCGTTTTCGCAGAAAGAGCCGAAGGTGGAAGGGACCGATGGGGGCGAAATCATCCAGGTGGCCAGCGACGTGAAGGAAGGCGACGTGAGCAACGCCACGCCAACCGGCGACGGCAGCGTGATCATCTACGTGGCCAAGCGCCTGCCGATCGAGGAGAAGGAGTTCCAGGCCGACAAGACCAACGTGGCGGAGCGCCTGCGCTTCTACCAGGAGATCGCGCTCTTCCAGGAGTGGCTCAAGCTGCGGCGCGCGTCGGCCGGGTTGAGGACCGTCTTCCCCACCTAACCGCCGGGGCAGTTTACCATGCGCTGCTTCTATCACGGCGACGTCGAGGCAGTGGCGGTCTGCAAAGCCTGCGGCCACGGCATCTGTCACGATTGCTGCGCCGAGGTGGGCACCAGCGCGGCTTGCCGGAACCGGTGTGAGAGCGATGTCGCGGCGCTCAATGCCATCATCGAGCGCAACAAGAGCGTGTATCGCAAGACGAGTGGTGTTTACCTGCGCAATGGCTGGTGGATGTGCGCTTTCGGCTTTCTGTTTGTCGCGTTGGCCTATCTCGCGCGCCGCTCGGGAGGGTTCGACTATGTTCTGCTGGCCATGGCCTTCTTTTTCATTCTTGGCGGCGTGATGCAGTTCATCAACGCACGACGTTTTTCCGACAAATGAACGCCGAGGTGGAAGAACTCTTTGACGACGCCAACGGCGATCTCGGTCTGGGCGAGCTGGAAGTGGCGGCGGAGAAATACCGGCGTTGTGTCGAGATCGATCCCGAGTTCTTCGACGGCTGGCACGCGCTCGGCATGGCGCTGATGAAGCTGGGCCGTTACCCCGAGGCGATCGAGGCCGGATTGCAGACCGTCGAGTTGCGGCCCAATGAACAGATCGCCTGGACGAGCCTCTCGCTGATGTACGTGCGCGCGGGCATGATCAAGGAAGCCGAAGCCGCCAGCGGCAAGGCGCGGATCATCAGTTGGGGTGGGAAGGTGAAGAAGGACTGAAGTCCTTCTTCAGGTTTCTGGTTTAACGTTTCTCGTTTCTGGTTCCGCCACGGCGCCACCATGCCGCCGCGAAGCGCAACCAGAAACCAGAAATCAGAAACCCAATCCTCCCGCAGAAGAGCGTTGACGCTCCCTCCAGCGACTGAAATTCTGAAAACGACACATCCCCCGCAAACACTATGGGCCTCTTCGATTCCATCCTCGGTTCCGTCCTCGGCGGCGGAGACAAAACGCAAATGGCGATCAACCTCGCCACTTCACTGATCTCCAATCACAGCTCCGGCCAGGGGTTGAATGGGCTGGCGCAGCAATTTGAAAACGCCGGCCTCGGCCACCTCATGCAATCGTGGGTGGGCAACGGCGCGAATTTGCCGATCACGGGCGATCAAATCCAGCAGGTGCTCGGCAACCAGTTCGTGCAGCAATTTGCCGCTCAGCACGGCATCCCCCTGGCGGCGGCCGCGCCGATGATCGCGCAGATCCTCCCGCAACTCGTCAATCACGTGACGCCGAATGGCCAGGTGCCCTCGCAGGCCGAAGTGCAGAGCGCCGTGGCGGGGATTGCGGGCAGTGGCGGGACGACGCCGCAGACGTAATTCGCGAAGCGGGCAGTCGAAGCGAAGCTTCCCACCCCTCTGTCATCCTGAGCGGAGCGTAGCGCAGTCGAAGGATCTCCAACAGCTGCCTTTCTTGATCAGCGTCCGAGTTGCCAAGTGCCCGCGGTTCCCGCAAATTGCGCATCCGCCATCATGCCCGAGACCTTCTTCATCACCACTGCCATCGACTACACCAACGGCGCGCCGCACATCGGGCACGCTTATGAAAAAGTGCTGGCCGATGTTCTGGCGCGTTATCACCGGCTGAAGGGCGACGACGTCTTCTTCCTCACCGGCGTCGACCAGCACGGCCAGAAGGTCCAGCAGAGCGCGGAAAAACAAGGCATCCCGCCACAGCAATTCGTCGATGGTGTCACTGAGAAGTTCGTCGCGCTCTGGAAAAAGCTCGGCGTGGAATACGATGGCTGGGCCGCAACCACAGACGCGAAACACAAGGACTGCGTCCGCGCCATCCTCCAGCGCCTGTGGGACGACAAGGGCGATGACGGCCAAAGCAAGTGGATCTACAAGAAGAGCGAGGGCGGTTATTACTCCGTGCGCCAGGAGCAATTCCTCACCGACAAGGAGCGTGGCGCAGATGGCGAGTTCGGCCCTGAATGGCAACCGGTCGAATTCCGCGAGGAAGAGAACTTTTACTTCCGCCTGCTGCCGCACAAGCAATGGCTGCTCGATCTGATCGACGCGCGCAGCACCGCCGGCAAGCCGCTGGTCGTCCCCGATTTCCGGGTCGCCGAACTGCGCAACGCCGTGGAGAAACTCGAGGGCGACCTCTGCATCTCCCGCCCCGCCGCGCGACTCCAATGGGGCATCCCGTTTCCAGAAAGTTTCGGCGCCGGTTTCGTGACCTACGTCTGGTTCGACGCGTTGGTGAACTACATCAGCTTTGCGCAAGACTACGATCCCAAGTCTACCCGCCCGCCGGAAGCATTCCTGCGCTGGTGGCGGAGCATCGTGCACGTGATCGGCAAAGACATCCTCATCCCCGCGCACGGCGTCTATTGGCCGATCATGCTCAAGTCACTCGGCTTCGCGGATGACGAGATTCCCACGCTGCTCGTCCATGGTTGGTGGAACATCTCCGGTGCGAAGATGAGCAAGAGCCTTGGTAATGTCGTCGATCCCGATGTGCTCGTCGATATCGGGCGGGCCACCGTCGAAAAGGAACTAATCAAGCAAAAGGCGAAGAATCTGGAAAAAGGAAAGCCGGTCCTGAGTGACCATGAAATCTCCAGCGTGAGCACGCGGTGCGGCGCGGAGTCCGTGCGCTACTATCTCGTCGGCGATATCAGCACCGGCAAAGACGCGGACTTCAATGAAGAGCGTCTCGTCCAACGCTACAATACCGACCTCGCCAACAGCATCGGAAACCTCCTGAATCGCTCGGTGAGCATGGCGGCGAGCTATCGGGCGGGAAAAGTGCACCGTGTTTCCCACGCCGGGAGCGTGGCCGAGGGCCTTTCGGCAAAGTCCGGACCGGTGGTGGAAGCGTACCGTGCTTCGATGACGGCCTTTCAGGTCGCCGGCGCCTTGAATGAGATTTCCGATTTTTCCATGAGCGCGAACGTGGCCATCGAGACTGCGGCTCCATGGAAGTTGGCAAAAGCGGAAAAGGACGGCGATGCGGAAGCCGGAAAGGGGGTCGATGCGACGCTCTACGCCCTGGCCGAGTCCCTGCGCATCATCGCCATCCTGCTTTCGCCGGTGGTCCCCAAGGCCGCCCATGGCATCTTCGACCAACTCAATTGGAAGATGGACTTGAGCGGCCAGGATAAGCGTTTCCGCCTTGCGGATGCCGTGTGGGGTGGCCTGCCCGACGGGCACCAACTCGGCCAACCCACGCCACTTTTCCCGCGCATCGAAGTGCCGTCGTCGCAGTCGGAATAGACGCGATTTGCAGTCAGAAATGGGACGCGAAAGCCCCCCTCACTTCCATCGCTCCTTCAGGTCGTTCGTTGCTGCTTTCAACAGTGGCACCAACTCCGGTGCCGCGCCGGGCAGCTCGCTCATGACCAACGCCGCCATCGCCCGCGCGCCCTTTTCGTTGAAGTGCGTGTTGTCGCCGGGCTTGTTGGCGAGGTCGAGGCAGGCTGGCTGGCCGAGCTTGAGATACAACTCGCCGCTCATCTGGTGCAGGTCGATGACCGGGACGTGCAGTTCCTCGCCCACGGCCTTCATCGCGTCGGAATACGGTGCGAGAGTGTCGTCGAGCGTACCGTCGGGCTTGAAGTTCCGCCGTTGCATGGGTGTGACGAAAACGACTGAGGCGCCGATATCCCGGGCCTCTTTCACGTAACGGCGCAGGTTGTCGCGGTAATCGGTAGCGGCGTCGGTCGCCTCCGGTTTGCTTTTGTCGTGCGAATCGTTGTGGCCGAACTGGATGAAGACCCATTGCGGCTTCTCCGCCAGGGTTTTCGCCCAGAGGCCTTCGGTGAGGAAGGTCTTCGTGCTGCGCCCGCTGGCGGCAAGGTTCACGATCTTCACCGAGTCGTTGAAATACTCGCCGAGGAAATGCCCCCAGCCGCGCTCCGGCTTGTCGACGGGATATTCGCAGACGGTCGAGTCGCCAATCAGCGCGATCTTCACGCCGGGCGTGGCGGCTGCGGCGGACACAGCCAGGCCGAAAAGAGGGAGGATAAAACGCGAGAAAAAGCGGCGGAACATGGGAAAAGAGGTGGGAGGCGATCATTCCGGCTCCCGGAAATGAGATCAAGCAGCGACGGAGGCGGGAACGGCACCGTTATTGCTAAATACCAGCCACCGTCGTCATGACCATTCCCATTCCCGCCTGGATTCCTGTTCTTCTCCTTGCTGCGGCACTTTTGTGCTCGTTGGTGGGTCGGATTCTACTAGTCGGCTCGGCGTTCAATATCAGCACAGGCTGGGGCATGGTCGTGCTTTTCGCGCCGTTAGGCCCGGGCTTTTTCCGGCAGAAATACGAGGACCTGGCCCAGCCGACCCGCTATTGGCGGATGGCGGTGGGACCGCTCATGCTGCTGTTCTTCGTCACCGGGGGTAGTCTCGATTCCTTTCAGTCGCTGCTGGACATCGGCAAGCCGAGCGCCCCGTCGGGCAACGTGATCTCGTCCCTTTTTGGTCAAAAGCCCGCGGCTCCCGCCGTCCAGGCGGCGCCCGCCCCGGCTCCGGTGGTGGCGCAGGCCACGCCGCAGCCAAAGGCCACACCGGCCATCGCCAAGGCGACCCCTACGCCCAAGGCCACGCCTTCCCCCGCGGTCGCAGCGGCAGCGGCGAAAATGGCGCCCGCGCCGCGGATGGAGGATCTTGCCGAGCGGAGCGAAGCGAACCGGCGCGAATTGGAACGGCTCGCTGAGTGGTACGACCAGCTCAAGCACGAGCGCGGCTATTTGCGCAAACACGATGAGGACGGAATCGCGGCCTACAACGACGAGGCCGCCAAGTATCAGGCCGCGGTCACGGCCGCCAAGAACGAGCAAGCCGCGATCGCCAAGCTTAGCGTGCAGAAGTAGCGTTGCCCGTCGCCGGCGCGAGGTGCAGGGCGAGGAAACTCCGCACCGTCTGGCGCCATCGATCCGGCTGGCGCTGGAGGTAAAAGGCGTGCCCGGCATCCGGGAAGACCTCGAAGGTGCCGTGCGAACCGAGTGCCGTGGCGATGGCCCGTTCGTTGATCATGCCGACGCGATAATCCTTGTCGCCATCCATCAGCAACGTCGGGCACTGCACGTCGCGCGCAAAATCCACCGGGTTCATGGCCCGGGGATTGAAGCCCAGTTGCGCGCCGCCCCAGAAGACGAGGAGATCGGTCATTGGGAAAGGCGGAATGCCGAGCGCGCTGAAGCGATGGCTCACCGCCGTGGTCAGCCGGTCGTAGGGGCATTCCAGGATCAGCGCCGCGGGCTCGACTGTGTGGAGATGCTCGGCGCGCAGGATCGCCGCGGCGCCGAGGGAAACACCAAAGAGCACCTGCGGCGCGTCGGGGCGCAATTGCGCAGCCTGTCGGCTGGCCGCCGCCACGTCGTCGGCCTCGGACCAGCCGATGGTGGTCGTGGAGCCTTGCGAACCGCCTACGCCGTGAAAATCAACCATCCAGCATTCATAGCCGAGGCTGTGGAATTCGCGCGCATTGGCGATCAGCATCGTCTTGCTCGCCTCGTAGCCGGGAAAGAGCAGGACGACCGGTTTGCCCTCCTCGCCGCGGACGCGCCAGACTTCCAGTTGCAGGCCGTGGGCGCCGGGGAAATGCAGCGTCTCGTAGTCGAGATGCTTATCGGCGGGTGTGTAGATATTGACGGGGCGGGGGAGCGAGAGGGTCCCGAGAAAGAGCCGGGTCTTGTCCCAGGTCGTCATCGGCACATGGAAGTGTGGCCGGTCGGCATGCGCTACGTAGTGCGTCATGGCATGCGCGGCCACGAAGGCAGCGGCATTGATGAGAATGGCCGCGACGGCGAGGAGGGCGAAGAGGAAGATCCAAAGCTGGCGCCGGAACGGGCGCTTCTTGGGAACGAGGGCGGCGGGCAGATCAGGATCGGGCATGGACAGGATACGGGACAATAGCGCGGGAACTTACGAAAAAAAGTGAGGGCGGATTCTCGCTGCGCTCATAATGACGGGTTTTTGGACGATTCCCCCTGTGGAATGTTCACCAGAAAACAAAGCGAGCCGTGGCGGATGGGACGCCACGGCTCGAGTATCACCACCAAATTCGGCTAGCTCAACAACGTGGGCGGCTCGTCATGGCCGTTGCCGTTGCCATCGCCATTGGGCGCCTTCGGCAGATCGATCTTGCCGCCGATGTTCTCCCAGGTGGTCAGTACCTGGAGGATCGACTGGAAGAGGCCGATCTCCGAATGGCTCTTGCCGCCGCCATCGCCGAAGAGCACCACGCGCTCGGGGACGAGCGGCTGCTTGCTGTTGGCGAGCTGGCCGGACACCAGGTTCAGCGCATAGAGGCGCGGGTCGGTGAAGGCTTCCACCTTCTGCCGGCTCACGTTGGCCTCGGCCTGGCCGACTTGCAGCGTCCTGGACGCTTCACCCTGGCCGTCCAGTTCGGCGGACCGGGCGCGGCCTTCCGCCAGCGCGATGTCGCGTTTGGCGAGGCGTTCGGCCTCGGCCAGTTGCGCGGAACCGCGGTTGGCGGCGATTTCGATCTCCACGCGGGTTTGCGTGAGTTGCGTCTGCCGTTCGGCCTCGGCTTGCACGTGATTGAGCGCCTTGAGTCGCACGGCGGCTTCCTCCTGCTTGGCAAAGGTCGCCTTCTGCTCTTCGGCCAGGCGCCGCTGGCGGAGCTGGTCAAAGAGGCGGTCGATCGGGTCTTCCTGCCCGGGCTTGAGTGACCCAGTTTCCGGACGGCCGATCAACACCGCCACGCAGTTGATATCGAATTCCTGGAAGCGCTTGCCGAGCATCTCGGTCGCGCTGCGTTGGATTTCCTCACGATGCGTGAGCAGGTCGAGCATGTTCGAGGACTGCGCGACGTCACGGAAATACGCTGTGAGGATCGGGTCCAGGGTTTGCGTGATGAGGCGGCGCACATCGCCGAAGCGCTGCACGACGCGCGGAGCTTTCGCATAGTCGATATGCAGCACCAGCGAGAGCGGGAGCAACGGCTCATAACCGTCCGCCGTGATCAGCGGGATGCTGGTCAGGTCTTCATCGTAACGATGCGACTCCGTCTGGCCGGTGATCCAGCGCAGGACAAAGTTCACCGTCGGCACGATCTCGACCTTCAACGCGTACGGGTTCAGCACGTACTTGCCGGGTGCGAGCGCGTCGCGCCACACACCACGGCGGCCGGATTCCACCTGTTCACCATAGCGGAAGGCCGCGCCGGTGACATCTTCACCACTGGCGCCATGGTAGCTGATGACCACGCCGACGTAGCCGATCGGGATGAGCGTCTTCGGCTGCAGTTCGACGGTGGCAAACCAGCGGTTGATGAAGTAGGTGCCGTCCGTGAGCACCTGCAATTGCTTGCCGCGGCGCCCGCCGAGCGCGAGAAACGCTTCCGGGTCCTGGAAGTAATTGTGACCGGTGCCCTCGGCGCTGGCGACTTGCGGCGCGATGAATTCGCCCGGGTCCAGAGTCGGGCCATCATGGATGGTGACGATGCCGAGCAAATCATGCGGCGAAAGCTTCGACGCATCGGTCTGCATGGCGGTATCGCCCAGGCGCTGAGCGCCACCGACGAGTACGGGCGAAAACCCGCGCGCCGTTTCCAATTCCGCCTGCCAGGAAGCGGATTGCTCGCGCTCCGTGCGGCTCACCGGCCCGGCGTGAATGCCTTGCTCGGTGATGACCACGAAGAGCGCCGTGTTGATGGCATAGACGCCTTCACGCAGGATGGCACGCTGGCGGCCGCGCTGGCCGCCATTGGTCAGGAACGCCACCGGGTCCTGGAAACCATTGCATTCCACGATGTGGCCGAGCGTTTGCGACGCGGTCAGCGGTTCGCCGTCGCGCGCATATACATAGCCGATGCGGCCTTCCGAGATGGTCACCAGCGGCACTGCATGCACGCTGTACATCCAGAACGGATAGCCGAAATGCAGGCCACCACGCAGCACACGGGCCTGGAAGCCCGCTTCACCGGCCAGGGCAACGATGCGCCCATGCCCGAGCGAGCCGCGCGGGGACCATAGTTTCTCCAGGATGCCGACCCGGCGATGCGGGATATAGCGAACGCCGACCAGCAGGTAAACGACCGCGAAACCGAGAAGGATCTTCACGGTTCCGGTCACGACAGGGAACAGCCAGGGTATGCTGTCCATAATTTTTAGCTTTCTATCTTGTGCGCCGCCGCTTGCGGGGCTGCGACGCGATGACGTTCCGAAGCTTCCAGAGCGCCGCGTTTCCCGCTTTGGAAAGCGGAAACCGGAGGGGCGTCCTTTCTACCTCTTGATTGCTGCTGACGGAGTGAGCTGTCGGGCTTGGGCTATCAAGTGCCCCCGGCGTGGCAAACGCCGTTCGCCCCAGAGCCGCGCGACAAGTTTTTCACGCGCGGCGGTCGTTGGGTCCCCCGTTGCCGCAGTTATCGAAACCGTGGCATTAAGCTGGCAAAGAACTATACCGATTATAGCACAACCAGTGTGGGGTGCAATTGGTGGAAATACCTACGTGGTTACAGAGGAAAGAGTCGGTTCCTGTGTAAATCTTCTGCTGGCCTTAGAAAAACCGCCGGTGCTCTTCCACCCGCTTCTCAAGGCGCGAGCGCAGATCGGCCACGGGATCGGCGGAGGCCGGGGCCGTCGACGCCGCGACCAACAGGCGCACCAGCCCCTCCACGTCCGCCACCGAGACAAACTCCGGCGCGATCGTCGTCTCCGGCCCGCAGTTGTGGTAGTTCCCCAATGCCACGCAGAGCGCGGCGGAGCGATAGCCGTAAAGCTGGTAGGCCGTCGCCTCGCACGTGCCGCCGCTCATCAGGCAGCGCTGGTGTGGGATTTTGTTTTCCGCCGCGAGGCCGGTGAGCGCGCGTGTGGCCGCGTCATCGAAGATGGAGGTCTTGTCGCCCACGCGGATGATCACGCCCTCGCCCATCTTTCCCGCGCCGGGGCTGCGCTCGGAACTGCACTCCAGCGAAACGACGACCACCTCTTGCGGCACGCGCCCGCTCTTTGCCAGTTGAATCGCCCCGATGAAACCCACCTCCTCCGCACGGGTGAACAACCCGAGCACACTTGCCTCCGCACCGCGCTCCTCCAACTCCTGGAACAGCGCCAGGATCGCCGCGCAGCCGATGAGGTCGTCGCAAGCCCGCGAATGAATCCGCCCCTCGTTCACCTCGAACGCCGGCAAATCCCACATCGCAAACGCCCCGAAATCCCGCGTCGGCGGCTTCTTCGCCCGGTATTCCTCCGGCACCCCGCCGAGAAACTCGTCGCCGACAAAACCAGGATGATCCATGTGCGCTGCAAAGGCATAGTGCGGCGCCGCCTCGCCGCGCCGATAGTGCGCGATCACATTCCCAAAATCATCCCGCGTCACCTTCACATGCGGGCACTGCGCCAGTTGCATCAGGATTTCCGCCCGCACCGCGTCTTCATGGAAAGGCGCGGTCGGCTGGGCGAGAAGAGAGCGGGTGAGCGAGAGGAGCGAATCGGTATCCACGAAATTTTCAGGTTTGCCTCGGTTTGGATTTTGAAGTGCTCGGCTGTCTCGCTACGCTCGGCTCAGGTTTCAAGTTTCAGGTTGCTCGTTTTACCTTTCTCCCTGCTACTTTGCGCCACATCAAAACAGAAACCAGCCCTCAGAACCCAGAACTCAAAGTTCCCGTCGACCTCTCCCGCTGGAAACGTTTCCGCTACCGGATCGAGGAAGCGGGTTGCCTTTTCTTGAAATGGTTCATCCCGCGGCTTTCGCGGCTCAGTTGCATGAAGCTCGGCATCTTGTTTGGCGACCTGGCGTACTTCATCGATGGCCGCGGCCGCGCCGTCGCCTTTTCCAATCTCGAGTGCGCGTTCGGCGACCAGTACACCGAGCGCCAGCGCCGCTGGATCGCGCGCCTCTCCTACCGCAATTTCGTCCGCACCATGTTCGACCTCTTCTGGGCGCCGCCCCTGGTCGGAGGCGGCTACAAGAAGTACATGCAGCACAGCGGATTCCGCGAACTGCGCGAACGCATGGACCGCGAGAAGCGCGGCGCCGTCTTCATGTGCATCCACGAGGGGAACTGGGAATGGGCCAGCCTCACCGGCGGCGTCATGGGTTTCTACAACTTTACCGTCACCGAGGAATTCAAGAACCCGCGTCTCAACGCCATCTTCAGCGGGCTGCGCGAGCTCTCCGGGCAGACCATGATCCCGCAGGAAAACTCGATCCTGCGCATGCTCAAGATCATCAAGCGCGGTGGCTCGACCGGGATTCTCATCGACCTGAACCTGCGCCCTTCCCAAGCCGCGACAGTCATCGAAGGCTTCGGCATGAAAATGTGCGTCCCCGTGATGCACGCCATCCTCGCCCAGCGGGTCAACGCCATCCTCTGCCCTGCCGAAACGGAACCGCACAACGACGGCACCTGCCGCGTCACCGTTTATCCGAACGTCGATTTTCCGCCCGACGCCAGCCTCCAGCAGATCGCCCAGCAGTGCTGGGACCATTTCGAACCCTTCCTGCGGCGCCGGCCGGATTTGTGGCTCTGGCCCTACAAACACTTCCGCTACAAACCGAAGGATGCCACCCGCCCGTACCCCGAATACGCCCGGGAATCGTCGAAGTTCGAGAAGCTCATGCGCAGCCTTCAATAGTGGCGCTTCCACTTTCACTTCCCCGATCCCCCTCCTGCCGCCATTGACAAACCGCCCCAGTCACCGTTGCATACCCGCCTGCATGAAAAGTCTCCTCACCTTCGCCTGTGTTGGCGCCCTCGCCCTGCTCACCGGTTGCGTCAACGGTCCGATTGGCAAGCGCTCGAACTATGATGTCGTCGCTTACAAGCCGAAGAACCCCGAGAACGTCCGCATCAAAGTCTCGCTCTCCAACCGCGCCGTCTATGTGATGGAAGGCGACACCCCGCTGCTCATCACCGCCTGCGCCATCGGCAAGGCGGGCTACGCCACCCCGACCGGCAGCTACCGCATTTCCAACAAGATCCCCAACAAGCGCTCGGGTGAGTATGGCTTCTCCATCAATGGCGACAGCATTCATCCCGCCAAGGTCAGCGAAGCCAGCGGCCACTACGTCGGCTTCCCCATGGCTTGGTGGTCCGAATTCACGCCCGGCTATGGCTTCCACGAGGGCGCCGTGTGGCCCATCCCGCGCACCCACGGCTGCATACGCCTTCACCACAACGTGGCGCCGAAATTCTACGCGTTGGCCAAAATCGGCACGCCGGTCAACATCGCCCAGACCCAGCCCGAGGACGCCACCATCGGCAAAGACCTCAAGCGCCCGCAGGACTACGCCGACCCCGATCCCGCCCCAGCCATCCTCGTTTCCGACCGCGCCTTCACCAAGCCGCCGGAGCCGCTGCTCGTCGACCGCCCGTAAAGTCTGTCTGCCATGGCTGAAACTTCCGCTGCCACCAAGCCCGCGCGCGTCAATCTGCGCACGCCGGATGTCATGGCCGCGGTCCAGGCGCAGGTCGAGTCCCACTACCGCAGTGAGATCGTCGAGAAGCTGCGCGCCAGCGGCGGCTCGCTGACCTGCGAAGGCGTCACTGTGCGCCTGGCCAAGCAATTCGGCTTCTGCTACGGCGTCGAGCGCGCCATCGATCTCGCCTACGCCGCGGCCAAGGTCTTCCAGGACCGCCGCCTCTTCATCCTCGGGGAAATCATTCACAACCCCGAGGTCAACGAACAGATCGTCGCCCTAGGCATCAAGAACCTGCTGGGCAAGGACAAGGAAGCCGAGGTCTGCGACCTGCGCGCGGACGATGTCGTCATCGTCCCCGCTTTTGGGACGGACGTCGTCACCCTCGGGCGCATCAAGGAACTCGGCTGCCAGATCGTCGACACCACCTGCGGCGACGTGATGAGCGTCTGGAAACGGGTGCGGCAAAATGCCAGCGACGACGTCACCTCCATCATCCACGGCAAAGCCTCGCACGAGGAAACCAAGGCCACGGCTTCCCGCGCGGTCGTCGGTGGCAAGGGCCACTATCTCGTTGTCCTCACGCTCGCGGATACGGATTACGTCTGCAATTACATCCGCCACGGCGGCGACAAGGCAGCCTTCCTCGAGAAGTTCCGCGGCGCATACAGCGAAGGCTTCGATCCCGATTTGCATCTCCGCCGTGTCGGCGTGGCCAACCAGACCACGATGATGCGCGGCGAAACCGAGGAAGTGCAGCGCCGCGTCGAGGCCGCCATCCGCGACCGCGACGGCGCGGAACGGGCGCGTGAAAGTTTCCGTTTCTTCGACACCATCTGCGGCGCCACCCAGGAGCGTCAGGACGCCCTCAAGGAAATGCTCGTCTCGCCCATGGACTTGCTGCTCGTCATCGGCGGATACAACAGTTCCAACACCTCGCACCTCGCCGAAATGGGCGAAGCCAAGCTGCCCACCTATTTCATCCGTAACGCCACGCGCATGGAATCGCGCGAACGCATCGTCCATTTCGACCAGCACGCCAAGCAGGAGGTCGTCACGGAAAACTGGCTGCCCGCCCGTCCCGTCACCATCGGTGTCACCGCCGGCGCCAGTTGCCCGAACAATCTCATCGAGGAAACGATCCTCCGCATCTACGAGTTGCACGGCGTCAGCCCCGAGCAACTCCTCGGCCCCGCCACCGCGCGGAATTAAACAGGGCTGAAGGCCCCGAGCCAATGGAGGGCGATGCTCCGTCAGCGCCCACTCTTTTTCCGCTTTTTGAAGTGGGCGCTGACGGAGCATCGCCGTCCAGATAATTTAGCTCCGCGCGATGCGCCGAAAGAACGTCTCCAGCCGCGCATTCACGGCAGCGAAGGAAACCTTTTCCTTGGCGCCATCCACCGCACGTTGCACCACCGCCTCGCAATCGTGCGGATGTTCCAGCAAACGCGCCGCGAGGTCGAAGAGCTGTTCCCCATCGCGTCCAAACCCGCACAGGTCGGGAAACACGAGCCGTTCCGTCGTCCCCAGGCCGCCCACACATGGCACCCGCGCGAGGAGCGCGTCGCCCGCCACCCGTCCCACCCCGCCGCTTGCGTCCAGTTGCCACACCAGCTTGTGCTTGCCGATGACCTGCAAGTATTTCGAATACGACACCCGCTGCTCAATCACCCGCAGCAATTGCTCATCGAACCCCAGCCGCGCGATGAGCCGTCGTCCGCGCCCGCCATCGGTATTGAATACCGTGACGGCCTCGTACATCGAACTCGCGAGTTGCCGAATCGTCATCAACGCCGCGAGATGATTCTGCCCCGGACTGGCAAAATCCCGCGTCCCAATGAAGATCCCGCGCCGCTCCTCAAATGGCGTGCTGAAATTCCAACGCTCGTCATCCACGGGAACCGGGGTGGGCAAAAATTCCGCGTGTCGCACTTGGGCGGCGTTGAAAAACGGCAGCAGATCCGTCGTAGTCGCGATCGCGCCATCCGCTCGCTGGCAGATTTCCTGGAAGAGTTGCAACGCCTTCGGCTTGCCAAGTTGCGTGGCGATCTCAAAAGGCCGCGCGTCCTTCCAAGCCAGCGCGATGGTCTTCCCCGCCGCGCGCAGCTCGACCATCGCCTGCCGGCTCTTCTTCAAATCCGCGCCCAGGAGCAGCAGCACTTCCTTTTGTGCCGTCGGAATATCCTGGTCCCGCCGCACGAACAGACCGCTCGTGCACGCCGCAAAGGCATGCCCGCCGAGCGGCGGCACGGCTTCTTCGCTGGGCACGCCCGCACCATCGGGAAAATTCTGGTTCGGGTCACGGCCTCCGGGATCGAGAACGGCAAGTTTCATGCGGCGCGCATCTTAACGAGAAACGAGAAACCAGAAACCAGAAACGAAACGCCATACCGACGCGGGTCGATCGCAACTCGACGCCGCCTTCGGGAAACCGCAACGTGGCCGCCGCCATGAGATGGACCGCCCTTTTTCTGTTGCTCGCGGGTTGCGGGGCTAAGCCCGCCCCGCCTCCGCCCGTCACGGATCTCCATTTTCCGGTGGTCGTCTTTTTCGGCCAGACGTCCATGGGCACATTCAAGGATGCCGATGATCTCGGCACGATGAACATGAACCAGCTCAACGCCGTCACCGGCCCGCCACCACTGGTCGACTCCCAATTTGCCGTTTACCACCTCGCCAAGCTCGGGTCGACCCACGGCGGCCTCTGGCTCATGGCACACCCCTCCGGTGTGACGCCGGTCACCTTCGAGTTACAGCGCGCCGAAACCTCCGGCATCGAAGCCGCGCGCGGCCTCATGCGCCAGTGGCTCGACCAGCAGACCTGGCGCACCGATCTCGACCAGCAACGCCGTGCCCTCGCCACCGAGAAAACGTTCTCCGGCATGCTGAAAATCGTCCACGTCGAAAACGAGTAGCCGCTTTCGGCTCCGGTGCAGCCAGACGGCGATTGACTTGCCCGACCGACGCGGCCTTCCTTTCCACCGTCATCACCCCCCAAGAGCGCGTACGCTGATATCTTGTCCACCTCCAGTCGAGGCCCAATAATGAAGCCCGCCCTCGCCCTCTTCACGATTCTGCTGCTGACCGTACTGCGGGCGTTGCCGGCGGATGACAAGCCCGCGACCGCCGGCGCTTCCATCGATGCCGGGGTGGGCATCGTGGACATCACGCCCACTGAACCCATCACCCTGGCGGGTTCGCCTTCGCCGAAGAAGGCGTCGGAGGTGAAGACGCGCCTGTTTGTGCGGGCGCTGGTCTTGTCTGGGAGCGGCAAAAAAGTGGCGATCGTGACGCTCGACACGTTGAAATATCCCGTGGAACTCGCCGTTCGCGCCCGCACGAAGATCGAGCAGACCACGGGCATCCCCGCCAGCAACGTCATCATCTGCGCATCCCACACGCACTTCGGCCCGCTTTGGTCCTATTATCCGGATCAACTCGTCACGCCCATTGCCGACGCTGTGGCCCAGGCTGCGGGCAATCTCACGCCATGCACGCTCGGCATGGCCAAAGGCAAAGCGGAAGGCATCAGCGAGTGCCGGCGTGTGATCATGGACGGCCACGCATGGAATCGCTGGCAGTTGGAAAACCCCGCGGAGTCCGAGCAATATCCTGCGGAAGGCCCTGCCGATCCCAATTTCGACGTGCTCGCATTGAAGAGCGCGGATGGGAAATTCAAGGCCGTCCTCTATAACTTCGCCTGTCACGCAGCCAACACACGAGCTCCGCTCATCTCGGCCGACTATCCCGGGGAAGTGGACCAATACGTGCAAAAGCAGCTCGGCTACCCGGTCACCACGCTCTTTCTCACCGGCGCGTGCGGCGACATCAATCCGACCTACACCGTGAAGCGCGATCTCTTTGAAGAACGGCTTGGGGGCGAAATCCTACACTGCCTCGGCCAGCTCGAACCCATCATGAGACCGTCGCTTTCCATCGAATGCCGCGAGTTCCAGATGCCCGGCCGCGAGCATCCCGAATTCAAGGAGGCCGAAGTTGCCCGCAACTGGCCCGGGCAACTCGAGCACTACCGGAAGGCCTACGACGACATGAAAAAGCGCGAAAAGCCGACCTATCAATACTTCATCACCGGCATCCGCATCGGCGATGACTTCGCCATCATCACCAATGCCGACGAACTCTTCTGCAGCTTCGGCATGAGCATCAAGAGCCACTCCCCCTTCAAGCACACCATGACCGTCGAGCAAACCAACGGCGCCCACGGCTACGTGCCCACCGCAAAAGCCTTCGAAGGCGGCAGCTACGAGACTTGGTTCGGAGAGCATTCCTATCTCACCACCCAGGCGGGCGACATCATCGAGCGGGAGTCGTTGGACGTCCTGAAGCATTTGAAATCCGAAGAATAGAAAAGCGCGAATTCTCAGGAACGGCTGCCGTCGTCGTTAACGTGGCCCCGTGCCGACGCCTGGCGCATCGCCCGTGCCGCCCTTTCCCTCAGAACGCGCGAAGTACCAGCCCATCCCCGAACGCTCACGATCAGCCCGGGCATTGAAAAGCAGCCACACGGCAATCGGCGTGACGAGTCCCAAATAGTCCGCAGACGTGAGTCGTAATGCTGCCCAGAGCCATTTCCAGCTCGCGGACTCCCCGGAGGGCACCAGTTCCATCGCCTCCCGCCAGAGGCAAAAGCGCAAAAACGCCAGCATCACCCCCTGCACCAGAATCAGTCCCGCCGCCAGTTGCCAGCTTCGCCTCTTCCAGGGCAGCGGAGTCGCCAGAATCAGAGCGATGTAAAGGGCCAGCGGACTCAGTTCCAGTGCGCCCTGCTTGATGTCCACGGTCCGAACCGGCCCCGAGCCGTTCGCGTTCATCAAATCCCGATTTACGATCGTCGCGCGGATTCCATCCGTCCGGGAGGAGTCCTCCCAAGGCGCAAACGTAATCTCGGTTGCGCTCCCGGTCGAGTGGCAGGCCGCGGTCGCGAGACCTTGGAGGATTCGGGCCCATTGCCGGTGCCATCCCGTCCAGGGAAAAGCGAGCACGGCGTAAACCGCGATCACGCGCAGCGCAAAGACCAGGGAAGACTTAAGCGGGCGACGCACTATCCTTCCCGTTTGCATCAGGGCCCGGCTCACTGGCGATGGCGATCCACCCGGCCACAAAGAGCGTCGCCGCCGCCAT
>Ga0206794_1093_pt1 | contig 24944 bp, 12 predicted proteins | sample Alteio_BWOrgCont_70_FD_152877 | JGI IMG/M metagenome (GOLD analysis project Ga0206794, IMG submission 152877) | Enriched cells from forest soil in Barre Woods Harvard Forest LTER site, Petersham, Massachusetts, United States -... | ecosystem: Environmental > Terrestrial > Soil > Temperate forest >...
TATTTTTAAACGGTCTTTAGCGGCTTCGGCCTGGATGGCGGAAATTACATCGTGCCAATGCTCACGTGTGTAAGCGTGGCCACTTACATTTAATATGGAGCCGACATGGTATTTCAAAATAGCTTCCTTTATTTTGTCGGCATCGATCTGGTGTACGCCATTTGTAGTTGTTGATACCACGTCCGAGGTGACTTCGGTCATCTGCCCAACTTTTTCTTCGAGCGTCATCTTAGCTATCAAGGCATCAACCTTTTTATCGGTTTCGGTTGCCGGTTTCTTAGGTTGTGCTGACAAGAAGAGCACATTCAAAATAATCACATTGATGATAATAAAAATCCTTCTCATAATTTTGGTTTGATTTAAGGCTGTAACAGGTTGTTCTATATTTTAAATTTCAGATTTCTACAGTACTAATTTACAATTTTAAATTACCCTGCAACGCTTCAATTGCATTTGCCAAATATGCAAAAGGGGCATTCCAGTTAATTGCTATTTCGTTTGCGGCATAAGCCCGGTCATCGTCTATATATGCTTCATCAGGCATAGTAGAGGGCACTTTAATGTGATCCTGCATACCGGGGTTGGGGCCGCCTACCAACAAGCCTGGCACGGGGTCAGCAACGCCATCAGCAACAGACGGGCGGTGGTGCGGGTGCATCGGGGTTTTGCTTCCGTAATCGGTTACATAAGAATAACCCGTTCCATTTCTTCCTAAAATGTAGTCGAGGTTATCCAATGCGTAGCGCAGGTATTTGGGATCGTTCGAAAGCTTGTAAGCCTGAATCAAAGCAACACCTTCATTTGCTGCCACCGAATTACTACCCCAATTAAAGTTACGCTTTGACTTATCCATTACGGTTTTATAGGCGGTCTCATCGGCGCCTTTTATCAGGCTATCCGCTAAGCCCAGCAAACGTTTTTTTAGCTCTGGCAATTCTTCCGGCGCATTTTTACCAAACGAATCACTGTTTTTTATGAGAGAATAATACCCTAACAGCTTAACCTGGTTCCATGAAGGAATAGGCATGGTATTATCAGGAAGCAGGTTTACCCCTTTTAGATACTGTGGGTTTTGCGTGGTAACAAATAATTCCGAAGCTGCCCATATAAATTCGTCACTAAAATTATAGTCGCCATAAGCCCCGGTTGTTATCGGCGGGCTGAATTTTTTGTTCATGGCATCCTGATTGTAAGTGACATTAGGATTTTTTGCAGCCCAGTCCCAGGCTTTATTAGCGTCATTCAAACAGGAATCTGCCAGGCCCGGTAATTCTTTAGGGAATTTTCTGAATATCCGGCTGGCCTGGGCCATTACCGCTGCGAAATCAAGCGTAGCGGCGGTTCCTTTCTGGACTACGTAACGGGGTTCGGTGGCTTTATCCGGCATTTCAAATTTGTCGAATATCGCATTGGTGAGTTTATGATAAACGCCGCCATCGTTGGGGTCCTGCATAGTGAGCATCCAGCGCAGGTTCCATAATACTTCGTTCAGTACATCCGGTATATTGTTGCCGCTTTCGGGAATATTCAGCTTTACGGTTTTCATATAAGCCGGAAAATCCTCGTATAGCGAGAGCAAAGTGCTTGTGCTGATTCCGCTGTTAACAACATATTTATTGTAGTCGCCGGCATCATACCAGCCGCGCGAAGACGAAATTATCGTACCGGCAGCGCGCTTATCAGTAGCTGCCGAAGGGTGTATCAATACACTTGTATCCGGGTGTCCTTCCGCTCTTGCCCATTTCCCGGCATATTTTTCTTCAAGTGGCAACGATGCCCGCATAAAGTAATAAGCTTTTATGGATGCGTCGGCGACCTCGTGATGAACTGATCTTTTAATTTCAAACGGCCAGGAATAACCCGCTCCGGGGACGTACAATATATATTTCCCAGGTTTTTGAAAAGCATTAAAATCGGCTATTTTAGTAATGTTCCCGGCAAAGCCCGGCTTAACTGATCTTTTTAGTGTGCCTGTAAATACTGTTTTCTTGCTGATGGTTTGAAGAAAGAAAACGCTGTCGTTACCTGTTAATATAATGGCAGTTTTCGGTGCGCCGGGATAAAACCCGATTTGGCTAAGGCGAATATTTGATCTATTGCCGGCGCTGTCTGTTTGGGCTGACGATGTTTGGGCAATAAACGTTATTATCAACGCCAGTAAGAAATTACGGGTCACGCCATAACTACGCAGATACTTATTGCTCATTTACAACTATTATGAATTACAGGTTATACTTTTAGGGAGAGTAAAACTGGCAGATAAATATAGGTGTAACTTGTACAATAAGTATAATACTAAATTGACAATTTCCAATATAAAACGTAATACTAAATAAACAAGCGGCCTAACAAAATGGAGATAAATCCAGGAGAATTTTAACGGTGAGGGTATGTGTTAAAATTTAAGCAAGCTATACGCCAAAGTTAAACTAAACAGGTTGATGCGTGTTTGTCCGCTGCCATAGTCCTGCTTGGTTATGCCGGCTTCATAACGCAGGTCTATTGATATTTTTTTAATATCGATGCCGGCGCCAAACTGCCAGGCAAAATTTTGGTCCTGGTAATCAAGTGAACCGGCCGCTTTGGCAGCATCAACAAAACTTTGTTGCTTATCGACGGCAATAGAAATTACAGGACCGGTATAAAAACGCCCGCCGAATCCAAACGCACCAATTTTGCCGCCGATCAACAATGGAACATCAATACTTGTGAATTTTTGCTTTGTTTCGCCGCCATTTTGGGAAATATCGATATTTTTACTGGTAGCATATATTTCCGGCTGAAAATTAAATCCCAATGCGCCAACCCTTGCCCATAATCCTCCCAAGTATCCTGCCTGGTTGCTGCTGTTAAATGTTGCGGATGTTGTCGACTGGATACTTGAAAAATTCATCCCCCCCTTTATGCCGAACTGAAAAGACGGTAAAATTTGCGCGGAGGCAAGGCCAATGGTCGCTGCGAAAATTATTAATGCGAGTAATAGTTTTTTCATAATAGAATTGTAAAGCAGAATACTTTGAAAAACGAATAAAGTTGGAGGATATTATAGGATACCATCTTTAAACGCCTAAAAATAGGAATCCGGTCCACGCCATAAACCAAAGCTTAAGCACGGACCGGATATCTCGGATTTTCTGGAATAAAATTAGGAATTTATTTAATAATCCAATAACCGCAAAAATAATTTATTGCGTTAATTTTCCCTGGTAATAGTCCAATATTTTGCTGTAAATGATATAGTCGTACCGGGCGCTTATCAAATTTAAATTTGCCGCGTCCATATTGCCTTTTGAAAGCAAAAACAAATCGGAAGTTATAACACCTGCATCAAAACGTATTTTCGACACCCGGTAACTTTCGGTATAAGCTGCCGATTCATCCAGCAGCGCCTGGTAACGGCTATAAGCCGCATTCATGTTATACCAGGCCTGGTCAACATTTTGTTTCAGTACTATTTTGGTATTGTCTTCAATATACTGGAAGTTTAGCAAATTTAGCTTGGCAAGCGATACGGCGTTCTTTTTTGTGTGATTAGTGAATATTGGGATATTTAGGCCCAACTGAAAATAGGTACCATAGTTATTCCTGAACTGATCAGAATAGCTTGCTGAATTTAAATTAGAATAATTTGTACTTATTCCGCTATAGAGCGCTAACTGGGGATATAAAAGCCCTTTAGCATATTTTACACCTTTTTCGGCGCTTTCCCGCATCAATGTGGCTGCTTTTACCTGGGCAAGTTGTTGTAACGCTGTATTATAAACGTCGTCTGCGTTAACGCCATTGTCGCCTTTTAGTTGCTCTGCATTAAGGGGCTGCAATTGGGCGTCCTTATTAAAGGGAATATTCAAAAGATTATATAAGCTCAGCTTTGCGGCATCCAATGAGTTTTGGGCCTGTACCACGTTAACTACAGCGGCCGCATACGAGCCCTTAAAATCCGTAAGTGTTGAGGCTGTTAAATTTGCCCCGTACTTTTCCTTGGTATCTGCAATGCCTACATTTTCCTTCGCAACGGCAAGTTGAGTTTTGTTTTGGCCTAATAATTCAATCGCATCCAGCACCTGCAGGTAATTGGTAATAACATTTACGGTGACGATATCTTTTGCCGCCTGGAAAGCCATTTTACCCGACTGATACGCTAATGAGGCCTGTTTAATGGCATTTTGAAGAGCAAGGCCATTAAATATAGTCACTTGTCCCTGCAGATTATAGTTATCGGACGTTACCCCCTGGGTAATATAGTTGTTGGTTACCGGGTTCAATGCACGGCCGGAAGAAAGTGTGCGGTTAGCGCCGCCAGTAATGTATGGTATCAGGTTATCCTTTGCCTGCACAAAACCAATACGGGCCTGTTGCGCTGTGAGGGAGTCCTGCTTCACAGTTAAATTGTTTTTTATAGCAATATCAAGGCATTGCTGCAGGGTTAGCAAGGTGTCTTTTTGCTGGGCGCGCGCTAAAAAACAGCCGGCAATAAGAAGAAGCGTTAAAAAATATTTACTAAATCGCATTTTATATTATTGTATATATATTATTTGTTCAGAATTTTCTTGAGGACGATACTTTTCCATCCAGCAGGTCAATAATGCGGGTTCCGTATTCTGCATTTTTTTCAGAATGTGTTACCTGTATAATTGTTACTCCGTCTTCTTTATTTAGCTTACGGAAAAGCTCCATTATTTCAACACCCTGTTTTGAATTTAAATTCCCGGTAGGCTCATCGGCTAATAACAATTTTGGCTTTGCAATTAAAGCACGGGCTATACCCACCAATTGCTGCTGACCGCCTGATAACTGGGCCGGGAACAAGTCTTTTTTACCTACGATCTGGAAACGGTCCAGGATATCGGCAACCATTGCTTTGCGTTCGGTACTTTTGAAATCCTGGTAAATTAATGGCGTTTCGATGTTTTCATAAACCGTAAGCTCATCAATCAGGTGATAGGCCTGGAAAACAAAACCGATATATTGTTTATATAATGCCGACCGCTGTTTTTCTTTAAGCTGGTGTACGGCGTTGCCTACAAAATAATGAAAGCCATCAGAAGGATCGTCAAGCATACCGATGACATTTAACAATGTTGATTTGCCCGAACCTGACGGGCCCATGATCGAAATAAATTCGCCTTCATCAACTTCGAGGTTGATATCGTTAAGTACAAAGTTTTTATTGCCGCCAACCTGGTAATATTTTGATACGTGCTGTAATGATAACATGTTTTTAATTATGAATTAGTGATTTACTGAACCATTGATTTCCAATTATTAATAAATTAATCCGAAATCGAAAGTTCGAAACCGAAATTTTATTAATGAATGGAATGCTAAATTATAAATAAGTAACCGATTAGCACCCATTTCATTATGCCATTAGGGTATCAATAACATACCAAACTTTTAAATAACTTATTATCAATTACTTATGTAATAAACCTCTGGAAAATACTGTCCGCTAACGTAACAGGGAGCGTACGGTTATGATACAACTTGGTGGGTGGTGAGTGGTGAGTAGTGAATGGGGAGTGGTGAGTGGTGTGAGAGAACTTATTTTCCCGATTATACCGGATGGTTACAAAGAAACCGATGTGCTTTGGCATTTACAGTAAGCTGTTTCCCGGCACGTTCAATGGTAAGCGTATAAGATGTTCCGGGATTACCGTGCAGAAGTGACCATGTTTTTCCCATGGTGAGGCCGGTAACGTTCTTATCGTTCACTTTCAGCAAAATATCGCCCTTCAATACGCCTGGTACAGAAGGTCTTCCGTCATAACGGCTAACGCCTAAAATGCTGTACCGCCCATCAGCTTCCGGTCGAAGTATTAACCCGACAAGGCTCATATCAACCTCCACAGATTTACCGATACGTTGGAAATATACTGTTTCATGTGTATAGTCAATACCTACACGATAATTAAGCAGTGAAGCTGCACCCATTAAACCGGCTGTGGTAATACCGGCGCGCTTTTGAAAATAGGCTAACCTGTCCGCTGGAAAAGATACCGCGATCATATCCGGAAAAATTAAACCGCCACATTCCATTTTATTGATACGCAGCAACTGCCAATCGGGCTCATCATCTAATCCCCATAAATTAGCTATCCCGATTGCCCCGTGCGCCGAAGGCCAGGAAGTGTGTGCCTTGCTCCAATTGGAAACCAAACCGGCAGCTATAAACGTAACAGGTGTGCCTGCGTCAAGCGCTAAATTAAAAGATTGACCGTCGACCTTACCAGAAATCTGTATAAGGTGGTTTTGCGGATTAAAAAAACCTTTTACCGCTTTGCCAACGAAATAAATAGAACCAGGGGAACCAATGGTGAATTGCCTGCCGGGATAGTCGATCACAACATCATAATTACAAAGTACAGCGGAGGGCAGGTTTATCTCCGCCTCCAGCCCTGGTCCCACGGTTGGGCCTTTTACAATTTCGATTGGTTGCTTAAGATTTTTTATAACTATTGGCAAGCCTCCTATTTGAATTTTTTCAGGAGGTTTTACGGCACCCTTGTCATTTGCAGGCATTAACCCAAGCTCTTTTGCCAGGCGTTCTGTTATTGATAGGTCAGGAGTGCCGTTATCAACCCAGGCGTTCACTTGTTTTATTGCTCCGTTTGGTAAGTAAACCCCTACCCTGATTATTATCCGGTTGTGATCGAGTGTAAGCGGCACCATAGCCGACCTAGCCCTGATTCCGGCAACGGCCGGAATGAAAGCAAGGTTAATTAGTAATAATGCAAGTAAAAGCCGTATTTTCATTATTTTGAGATAGTTCATTTAGCCCCCTCTAAACGGCGAGGCCCTCATTCAACGCCATTAAAAAACAAATAATTGCGTGAATAATCTCCTCTGACAACTGACGAAGAGACTTTTTGATTTGTCCCCTGTCAAATATTGCCAACTGTTACCGCAAACTGCCAACTAAACTTACTCCGACCTAAGGCTCTTCACCGGGTTTGTCAACGCAGCTTTTATCGCCTGGAAACTTATGGTTATTACAGTGATCACCAGGGCCGCGCAGGCCGCCAGCACAAAAACACCCGGTCCAATGCTGATGCGGTAATCATATTTCCGTAACCAGTTGGTTAAGAAATACAGTGCTATTGGCGATGCTATTACGCAGCTGATCATTACCAACACAATAAAGTCTCTCGACAACAGCAACCAAACCTGTGCTACCGATGCGCCTAATACTTTGCGTACGCCAATCTCTTTGGTGCGCTGCTCAGCAACATAAGCGGCAAGGCCAAATAGGCCGAGGCATGATATAAAAATGGCAAGCCCGGCAAAAATGCCCGCCAGTTTGCCCACAAGCACCTCCAGATTAAATTTACTGTTGTATTCGTCATCAACAAACCGGTAGCTAAATGGATAAGCAGGGTTATACCTGTCGAATATTTTGCCGATCTTTTCAATAGCCTCGTGGGTATTTGCGCCCCTTGATAAACGGTACATAGCAAAATTACTGCCGCGTCCGTGCACAAAGACGGTTGGCTCAACAGGTGTAAATGGCGATTCCATAAGCGCGTCTTTAACTACCCCTACAATCTTAGCCTGCCCGGTTATGCCGCCGAAAGTGATTAACTGATTAAGTGGTTCCTTCAAACCCATGCGCCTAACGGCGGCTTCATTTATTATAATATTCGAAGTATCGGCGCTCCAGTTAGTCGAAAAATCACGACCTTCAGCCAGTTTCATCCCAACCGTCCTGAAATAGCCATCTGATACCGATACCGCACCGACATTCAATCCAAGTTCGCCAACGCCCTGCCCCGGCCACTTTTCTATACCCGTATGCCAGTAAACCCCGGTTATAGGGCTCGATGACCTCGCCACACTTTCAACCGTTCCTGTTGCAAGCAGGTCATTTTTTAGCGCATCATAATGATTATTCAGATCATCGCTCATGTCGCTGGTAACCAACCTGTCGGCGCTGTATCCTGTTGGCCTGTCCTTGGCATGCTGTATTTGCTGGTAGACAATAACCGTACTGATAATTAAAGCAATAGAGCAGCTAAACTGAACTACTACTAAAATTTTACGGGGTAATGCCGCAGCCTTACCAATTTGTATGCTGCCTTTTAAAACTTTTACAGGATTAAATGATGAAAGATAAAATGCTGGCCGGCTGCCCGCCAATAAACCTGTGATCACTACATACAGCATCATGATAATCCAAAACAAGGTGTTTGAATATGGTATCCTTACATTACTGCCGGTAAGTGTATTAAATGACGGCAATGCGAGTTGCGTAAAAAGTACGGAGAATAAGAAAGCGATAAAAGTAATCAGCACAGATTCTGTTAAAAATTGGAAGATCAAATCCCTGCGCTGCGAACCAATGGCTTTTCTTACACCCACCTCCCTGGCCCGTTTTTCGGACCGTGCGGTAGACAAGTTCATAAAATTAATGCAAGCGATCAGCAAAACCAGCGCACCTATAATGCTGAACATGCGCACATAATCAATAAAACCGCCCACCTCTTTCCCATTTTTAAATTCGGAATACAAATGCCAGTCACTCAGCGGATGAAGAATAACTGCGGGCTTTACCGGGCGCATCTTCGGGCCGCCATCGAAAACGATATTTTTTATCCTCGGCGCCAATTGCGTATAATTTACACCCGGGCGGAGTTGTACAAATATCTGGAAAGAGTTGTTGTAATAAGTTGTCCTGGCGTTTTTCATCCAGTCTTGTGTGGCCTCATTAAAGCTGAATGGCAGCAGGTAACTAAATTGTAACGAGGAGTTTTTGGGCACATCGTTCATCACGCCTGTAACCTTTAAACTGTATTTATTATCTATTTTTACCAACTTGCCCATAGGGTCGGCATCGCCAAATAAAGCTTTTACCGCTGATTCGGTCAATACAATTGAGAAGGGGTCTTTCAATACACCATTTTTATTCCCCTTTATTAAAGGATATTGAAACATTTTTAAAAAATCAGACCCGACAGCAGCACCGTTCATATATAGCTTTTTGGTACCGACCAAAAGGCCATGCTGCCCCATCCAATCGGATTCGGCCACATATTTTACTTCGGGATAATTTTTTCTCAGCACGTCGGCAATTGGCAGGGATACTGCCTGTTGGGTATGCTCGCCTTCGTGCGGGTCGGTAAAATTCAACTCAACCTGGTATAAGGATCTATAGCCCGGCAGAAATTTATCATACGAATATTCATTAACCACCCACAGGGCAATCAATAAGGCCACGGCCATGCCGGCAGCAAGGCCAACAATATTAAGCGCGCTGTAACCTTTGTTGTTCAGCATGTTGCGCCAGGCGATCTTTAAATAGTTCTTTATCATTGATTAATTATTGAATTAGTGATTTAGTGAATTATTGAATTATTGATTTAATTATTGGTATTGCTGCCTGTTGCCCCGTAGTCAAACCATTAAATCAACGTCTCCTAATTAATTAGTAGTAATTTATGTACCGAAAAATAATCAACTGATTATCAATAGCATAAACTTATCCATTTTAGACACCTGTGCGAAACTGCAACAGTTGCTGTACGGAAATGATACAGTTGTGTTTAGTGATTGGTGATTAGAGATCAGAAGTTAGTTGAATTTTCTTAACCTAATCGCTAATTACTGGTCTCTAATCTCTACTCAACCCCTACTCCGACCGCAAGCTTTTCACCGGGTTCATCAGCGCTGCTTTTATTGCCTGGAAGCTAATTGTAGCAACGGCGATAAATAGCGCCGTTATACCGGCTATGGCAAATATCCACCAGTGGATACTTACCCGGTACTCGTAGCATTGCAGCCAGTTATGCATCATCCACCATGCCGAGGGGAATGCCACCAGGCACGAAACCCCCACCAATTGCAGGAATTCCTTTGATAGCAGGGCGGCCAGGCCCGGCACACTTGCGCCGAGCACTTTACGGATACCGATCTCTTTAATTCTTCTTTCGGCGGTGTAGGCCGCCAGGCTGAACAGGCCAAGACAGGAAATAAATATGGCGAGTACCGCAAATAAGGTTGATAATTTACTCATCAGCACTTCGCCCGAAAACATAGCATTGAACTGGTCATCCACAAATTTGTATTGAAATGGGAAAGCAGGGTTGTTCTTTTTTATAATCGCCCCTATTTGGGCCAGTGTCTTTTGCGAATTGTGCTGATCTTTTATTCGGACATACAGCAGGTTGGCATTATCTTCTACGTCCTTGAACGGCGACCGGCATAAAAATATAGTTGGACCCGCCTGCTGATACATATTACCATACACGTAGTCATCTACCACGCCTACTATGCGCAGATCTCTATAGGAGCCTTCTTTTTCATAACGGGGTGAACGGATGATCTTGCCAACAACCCCATTTTTGTCAATTATTTTTGCAAAGGATGCGGTGACGATAGCGGTTGAGGTATCCGAAAGCACTTCTGAAAAGTCCCGCCCTTCGGCAATATGCATGCCTGATGTTGAAACAAATTCGGAACTGACATCCCTGAAAGTAACGCCAACCTTATTTTCGGGTGATTTGCCTTCCCAGGTAAACCTGTCATCACTATTGCCGTCATATATGGTGGTGTGGTCTGATAAAGCAGCATTTTGCACTAAACCCGTATTCAAAAGCTCCTGTTTTATGGTCAAAAAGTTTTTGGCAAAGTCGTGCTGCATATCTATCTCAACAAGGTTGTCCTTATTAAAACCCAGGTTCCTGTTCTTTACATGTTGTATTTGCAGGTAAATAATAATGGTGCTGATGATAAACACAACCGAAACCGTAAACTGCAATACTACCAGCCCCTTGCGGACCATTGTTACGCTGCCTGTTTTTATTTTGACCCCTTTTAAAGCCTTTGCCGGATCAAATGATGATAGATACAATGCTGGATAACTGCCCGCGAGCAACCCGCATGTGATTACAATAATTAACAGGGCTGCAATATGTAACGGGTTGCTTAGCCCAATGCTGAGCGTTTTCTGTACCAGCATATTAAATGCTGGCAACACAACAATCATAATTGCAACCGCGAGGAGAGTGGCAATTGCCGACATGACAAGCGACTCACCTATAAACTGCAATATCAATTTACTCCTGCCCGATCCCAACACTTTGCGCACACCTATCTCCCTTGCGCGTTTTTCGCTCCGCGCAGTAGCCAGGTTCATAAAATTAATGCATGCAATAAACAGCACGATCCACGCTATAAGCGAAAGCATCCGTACTTGTTTGATGGCCCCGCTGCCGGTTTCTTTTCCGTTTGCAAACTCGTTATAAAGATGCCAGCGGCTCATCGGGAATAAAAATGCCGTATTCTTCTGGGTCGCATCCTTCCCGGTAATATAATGGTAAAGCTTTTTGTTTACCGATGCCAGGCTGGCTGATGGCGCCAATTCCACATAAGTAAACGGACCGTAACTGTTCCATGCAATATCGGTATTTCCATATTTTACGAGTTGCTGCTGCATCTGTGCTTCATAAGGCGCCAACCATTCAAATTGCAGGGTCGAATTTTGGGGCATATTCTTCACAACGCCGGTCACCACGTAATCCTGCTCGTTATTTATCCGCACTGTTTTACCAATAACATTGGGGTCGTTTCCAAAAAATTTCTGCGCTGTTTTTTCTGTTATGACGATAGAAAATAGCTGCGGGAAAGGCTTATTAGCATTTCCCTGTACAAAAGGAAGCGTAAACATGCCGAAAAGCGACGGATCGGCATACCTGCCCATGGCATACATTTTATTCCCGCCAATAGTGATCAATGAATTTATATCCTCATCAGATATGCGGCAGGCATTAGCTATGCCAGGTATTTCAGCTTTCAGTGAGGATGCCATCAGCCTCGGTGTGGAACCCATTGTGAAAGCATTACCTGCATAACTGGCATTAATCTGAACAGAATAAAGCCTGTCCTTTTTAACGTTATTACCATCGTAGGTCATCTCGTCGCCGACCCATAGAAAAATAAGGCCCGCGCAAGCTATGCCAACTGCTAAGCCGGCAATGTTCAGGAATCCGTATGACTTGTTTTTTTGCAAGCTGCGGAAGGTGGTTTTTAAGGTGTTCATTAGTTCACTGGTTCATTAGTTCATTGGTAATTGTCTGAACCGGGATTAAGCAGATTTTACAGATTTTTTTGATTTTTCGGATGGATGGCTTTTAAAATCAAAGAAATCTGTAAAATCTGCTTAATCCCGGTTCAGACTACTCTACTCCGACCTCAAACTCTTCACTGGGTTCATCAACGCTGCTTTTATTGCCTGGAAGCTTACGGTAGCCAATGCAATTACCAAAGCAGTTATACCGGCCAAAGCAAATACCCACCAATTGATGGTTACCCTGTATTGATAGCTTTGCAGCCAGTTATTTACACCCCAGAACGCAAAAGGAAATGCGATAAGGCACGATATGCCAACCAGCTTCAAAAAGTCCTTCGACAATAAACCGGCAAGCCCTGATACGGATGCGCCAAGGACCTTGCGGATACCAATTTCCTTAATCCGGCGCTCAGCGGTGTAGGCCGCCAAACCGAATAAACCTAAACAGGATATAAAAATGGCGAGCGAAGCAAAAACACCTGCTAATGTGCCTGTTAGTGTTTCAGTTTTAAAAAACTGCTCAAAGTCGCTGTCGATAAATTGGTATTCAAACGGGTAACCGGGATAATCGGTTTTAAAAATTGCGCCGGCTTTGGCAAGTGCATCCTGTATGTTTACACCCGGTTTAAAGCGGATGGTTAAAATACCGGTTCCTGATGGATGATTGTATAATACCAACGGCGCCGCTGTGCCGTATATATCATTATATAAATAATCTTTCATAATGCCGATCACCTGTAAAGGCTTAGTACCACCTTCGCGGACGATTCCGCCAACCCTGCCTTCTTTGCCCATTTGTTTGGCAAATGCCTCGTTGATGATCACATTGGAGCTGTCAATCTTCGAATCCGTATTAAAATCGTGCCCTGCAGCCAGCTTTAAGCCCATTGTAGAAATAAACTGCGGGCTTACATTTTGCCATGAGATAAGCGGGTTTTTGGAAGCATCCTTACCATCCCATGAGTAATTGTCGTTATTGCTGCCTATCCCCAGCACCGTATTATCGCTTAACGAAGCATTTTCCACCATTCCTGAGCGCATCAGGTCGTTGTAAACAGGTGTAAAATGGTCGGCCTGGTCCCCCTGTAAATTCAGGTAAACCAGGTTATCCTTATCATAGCCCAGCCCCCGGTTTTTTATATGCTGTATTTGCTGGTAAATAATTACGGTGCCGATGATAAGGATAATAGAGACCGAAAATTGCATCACCACCAAACTTTGCCTGATGAAGCCCGAGCCAGCGCTTGATTTTATCTTGATATTTTTTAATACCGAAATAGGATTAAATGAAGATAAGTAAAAAGCTGGATAACTCCCTGCCAATAACCCTGTTACAAGGCTTATTGAAATTAAATATATAATGTGGGAAGGATCGAAAATATCAACCGATAACTCCTTTTGCACCAGGTTGTTGAACGATGGCATAGCTATGTAGATCAATCCCACAGCTACTAAAACCGATATGAACGACATAATAACCGCTTCGCCAATAAACTGCCCGATCAGTTTGCCTTTACCTGCGCCCATTACTTTGCGTACGCCAACTTCTTTGGCACGTTGTTCAGAGCGGGCAGTGGAAAGGTTCATAAAGTTGATACAGGCGATCAGCAGGATGATCCAGGCGATAAAAGAGAATATCTTTACATATTGAATCCTGCCGCCGTCCATTTTCCCATCGGTGAAATTGTTGTGCAGGTTCCAGTCATTCATCGCGAAAAGGAAACATTGGGTAGTGTTTGTTGCCTTTGTTTTAGAGGCTATATATTTAGCCAATTTTTGATTGATAGCCGCCAAATTGGCGTTGGGTTCCAATTCAACTAAAGTGCGGCACCAGTTAGCGCCCCAAATGGTCATCCAGGGTTGTTTATGGTCAATATTCGCCATCGGGATAAGCCACTGAAACTGGTAAGTTGAGTTTTGAGGCAGGTCTTTAAAAACGCCGGTAATGGTATAATTTTCGGTATTGTTCACCTTCAGCAATTTGCCGATAGGGTCGGCGTCCCCGAAAAACTTTTGAGCCATTTTTTCGCTGATCACTACCGATTTAAGTTCCCGAAAAGCGTTTGACGCAGACCCTTTCGTAAAAGGCAATTGCAGCATCGAAAATATTTCCGGGTCGGCGTAATTACCTTTTTCGGTTATTGCTTTCTCCCCCAGCGCAAACAAAGCCTGGTCGTCGTCGCCCGTCATTCTCGCCGCATTTTTTATACCGGGTATCTCGCTCTTCATGGCCTTTGCCATCGGTCCCGGCGTACCAAAAAAGGTACTGGTTTTGCCATTATAGGTTTGGTTTTCATAAACCTTATAAAGCACATCGCGCTTTTCAAAATTATGGTTATAGGTTAGTTCATCTTGCACCCATAAAAATATGAGCGATGCGCAGGCAATCCCGATTGCCAGGCCGGCAATATTCAAAAAGCTATAGCTCCTGTTTTTTAACAGGCTGCGGAGCGTGGTTTTGATGTAGTTCTTTATCATGGGGCAATTATTGTATTAGTGAATTAGTGATTTAGTGAAATTATTTAATATATTCTTTCAAACTGCTACTATTGACTGCCACTGCTACTTCCTCTATTCACTCCGCAAACTCTTCACCGGGTTAACCAAAGCTGCCCTTATGGCTTTATAGCCAACGGTTAACCAGGCAATTATAATGGATACTGCAACGGCGGCTAAAAATATCCAGGCGCTGATGGTTATGCGATAGGCAAAATTTTGCAGCCAGCCGCTCATGATATACCATGCAGCCGGCACTGCAATCACAAATGATATGGCTATCAACACCATAAACTCCTTTGAAAACAGGAACACGATGCTGCTTACCGAGGCGCCTAATACTTTGCGGATGCCTACTTCCTTTGTCCGCTGAACGGCCATAAAGCTTACCAGCCCATATAAACCGAGGCATGATATAAAAATGGCAATCATTGCAAATATTTTATAAACCAGGGCCAGCTGGTTTTCCTGTTTGTAAAATTTGGCAATCGTGTCATCCAGGAAATAGCCGCTGTAAGCGTACTCAGGATAGGTGCTTTCCCAAAGCTTTTGAACGGCTGCGGCTGTTGCCGACAAGTTTTTGGTTTGAATTTTTACGGCTACGTTTGACTCAAACGTTCTTTGTGGATAGATAACCGTTGGCTTCACTGTTTCACGCAGGGAGTTTGTTTTAAAATCTTCAACTACGCCGGTAATTGATGCCCAGGAGCCACCGCCCAGGCTTATGGTTTTACCCAAAGCATCTTCGGCCCGTTTAATACCCAACTTTTGCATTAATGTCTGGTTAATCACGGCCTGCCGCATGGTGTCAGCCGGTTCATAACCCTTTCCGGCAACAAAATGCAGTCCAAAGGTTTTGAAGTAGTCGGCATCCGCTATTTTCAGGAAGAGGTCGAAACCGGGATCTTTTTTTGCATGATCAAAATAAAAGTTAGTTGAGCTGTTATTGTCGGACGATGGCGCGTCTGAAGATAAGCTGACTGACAGCACGCCCGGCAGCCGCTGCATCTGTTGTTTAAGTACCTGCATCTTGCGCAAACTGATACTATCATTAGAGCCCGGCGCAATCAAAACCGCTTCTTTATCGAAACCCAGGTCGGCATTGTTCACGAAATTCATCTGCTTTACAGCGATAACCGTACCGATGATAAGCAATTGCGATATGGCAAACTGGGCCACAACCAGCGTTCTGCGCAGGGGGATGCCGCCGATAGATGCCGCATTGATCTTATTTTTTAATGCCATTACAGGTTTAAAGCCTGAAACCACCAGCGCCGGATAAATGCCGGACAATATCACAACTGTAAAGGTTAATGCACTTAGGAACACGATTGTACCAGCGTTAAAAAGGCCGATATTATCAGGCACATTGGCAATGTTTTTAAGCAAAGGCAGCGCAATTTCGGCCACGCCAACCGCAAGTACCACTGCAAGCAGCACAATAATGGCGGTCTCACCTATTACCTGTGCGATCAATTGCCTGCGACTGCTGCCCAGCACTTTACGAATACCAACCTCCCTTGATCTTCCAACTGATTGTGCGGTGGAAAGATTGATAAAATTGATAGAGGCCATTATGATAATGAGTACAGCAATGAATGACAAGGTGCGCAGCGTAGCCATGCTGGTTATGTGATCGCCCAGCGTATCGCCATAACGGGTATCAAAGTGAAGAGTAGCCAGTGGCTGGGCTATTAAATATCTTTTACCGGTTGCCCTGTTTTTGAATTGTTTATTTGAAAATTCGACAAATTGCCGGTCAATGGTTTGGCGTGTTATATTAGCTGGAAATTCCACGAACACCTGGTGATTACTACTGGTCATGTTCCAGTTATCGCGGTACATATACTCCTTGGGGTGCTGTTTCCATGTAATGTAGGATATAAGCACTTTTATCGGAAAATCTGAGTTTGATGGTGCATCTTTTATAACCCCGGCCACTTTCAGCGTTAAAACGTTGTCCATTTTCAGCGTTTTGCCCATAGCGTTTTTCCAGTCGCCAAAATATTTTATGGCGCTGCTTTTATCGATAACAACCATTTCCGGATTTTTCAATGCCGATGGCCGCCCGGCAAGCCAGCTGGATTGAAACACGTCAAAAAACTGAGGCTCAATAAACATCACACCAGTATTCTCGACAATCTTCTTGTCATCTGCCGGATTCCCCGTGGCAGCGGGGACAGTAACCTGGCTGCCGTAGCTCGATTCGATACTGGCTACCTTCGCCTGCGGAAAATATAAACGCAACGCCTCCGTTGCCGGCGCCGAGACACCGGGGGTGCGTTCAATACCAGCATCCCGGTTTGTTTGAGTGGTGACCCGGTAAGTGGTTTTATAGCCGGGCTGGAAGGTATCAAAACTTAATTCATACTGTACCACCACAAATATGAGCAGACATGCAGCAATGCCAACAGTTAAACCCGAAACGTTAATGGCCGAATATCCTTTATGACGGATAATATTACGCCAGGCGATCTTAAAATAGTTTTTTATCATAGCGCTTGTTCATGGCATAATGCTTAAAACGCATACCAAATATTTAATTAGTTAATAGTCAATTTATTACTTGCAAATAGTATATACGAATGTGTTCGTAAGTGAAACAGTAAGTGTACGGTTATGATACAGTTTTTTAGTGATTAGAGGTTAGAGATCAGAGATTAGTTGGGTTAGCGATCAGAAGTTAGTTTTTTTTCCTAATCACTAACTGATAGATAGCATAACATAGGATACACTTTGAAGTGTAGCACGACATAGGATACACTTTTCGTTCTTTTATAACGGTTAGAGTTTTTTTAGGCATTTTGACCAGAATAGTTAACAAAGAGTACCCTACAATTATGTAGGATACCCAGACCATTCCAGTCAATCAGGCTATTCCTGGTGAGTTGCTCTCCAGCAGAGCTCAATTCCGCTTTGCCTGATGGATAAAAGTAATCATTTTACTTTTCTAACAGTGGCCTAAAAGTGTATCCTATGTCATGCTATACGAAAACTAACCTCTAATCTCCAGTCTCTAACCTCTACTCCGAGCGCAGGCTATTCACCGGGTTCGCAATAGCGGCCTTTACGGCCTGGAAGCTGACCGTCACTAAGGCTATCAATAAAGCTATGCCCGCAGCGGCGATAAATATCAACCACGACAAAGTTATGCGGTACGCAAAAGTTTGCAGCCATTTATTCATGGCCCACCATGCAAGCGGGAAAGCTATGACGCAGGCGATACAAACCATCTTTATAAAATCTACAGAAAGCAGCCGCACAATGTGCTGCATACTGGCGCCCAATACCTTCCTGATGCCTATTTCTTTAACTTTCTGTTCTGCCGCAAATGCAGCCAAGCCAAGTAAACCTAATGCAGATATAAAGATCGCTATTACAGCAAACAATGTGATCAGCACCGATGATTGCTGCTCTTCTTTATAAAGGCTATTGTAAGTTTCATCCAAAAAGTCGTAAACGAAGGGCGAGTCGGGGAAGTATTGTTTCCATACCTTGCCGGCAGCAGCGATGGCGGCTGCCGTATTACCGGCCGAAGCCTTAATGTAGAACCCTTCGCCTGTGCGGTTTGAAATACACATAGGGCCTATTTTATCGTGCAAGCTTTTATAATGAAAATCCTTAACTACGCCGATAATTACGCCGGTATCGCCCTGGTGAATAAAGCGCTGGCCCACCACCGGCTCACGAAGGCCTGTTAGCCGGACGGCGGTTTCATTAAGCAGTACGCCCTTTTTGTCGGCAATAGCGTTGGTAAACCATCGCCCCTCCTTAATTTTAATATGCATCAGGCTTTGAAAATCAACATCTGCGCTCAAGGGGGCAAATGACGGATTAAAGTCTTTAGGCCTGCCCGCCCAATCAAAGGCGCCCGAACTCGAGTTGCCAAAATTAACAAGCCCGCTGCCGGCCATGGCTACATTTGAGGTGGCGCTTTGTTCCTTTAATTGTTGTTTTACCGTACTCAGCATCGCGCCCGAATTTTTAAAATCAAAGTGCGGGATAGTCCAGTAAGGGAAGGTAAAACTCAATACCTGCGACCGGTTATAGCCGGGATCCATTTTCTCAATATACTGCAGTTGGGTGTAAATAACCAATGTACCAACAATAAGCACCACTGATATAGTGAATTGCGCCACCACCAGCACACGGCGTAAGGTCGCGTCCTTAAAATTGAGTACTGCCTTACCCCTGAATACATTTAAGGGTTGGAAAGACGAAAGTACAGCAGCCGGGTACAAGCCGTTCAACAAGAATGAGACCAGCAGGGTTAATCCTAAAATAAGCAATATAACGGGCGACACAAACGGATTATCAAGCGCTTTACCGGTAAAGGTTTTAAACCAGGGCATCGCCGCTTCTACTAAGACCAAAGCAAAGCCGAGCGCCAAAAAACTAACCAGGAGCGATTCCGACATAAACTGGCCGAATAAATGCCCGCGCGCCGCCCCTACTATTTTACGTACGCTTACTTCTTTTGAACGCATACTGGCGCGGGCCGTTGTAAGGTTTACATAGTTGATGCAGGCAGTAACCAGTAATAAGGCGCCAAGTATCATAAACACATTTACCATGTTGCGGTTTCCATGTATCATCGATGAACTCTGCAAATCGTTTTCAAAATGCATGTCTTTGAGGTTCACCAGGGTCAAAAGCGTTTTTGTAGTATTGTCCTTTTTTCGGTTCTTAGCAAGTACTGTGGTAAGCTTGGATGCCACGGAAGCTGGGCTTGCCCCCTGTTTGATCTTTACAAAGGTTAGATAATTAAAATTTCCCCACTCAAGCTCATTTTTTTTCGAATCCGGATTGGTTAACTCCGCTGCAATCGGAATAAGCAGATCATATTGAAAGCTTGAATTAGCCGGGTTATCCTTAACAATTGCCTGTACCTGGTAATTAACGGTATCGATGCGCAAAAGCTTACCGACCGGTTCCTGGTTGCCGAAATATTTTTTAGCTGTTGAAGCGGTAAGGATAAGGCTAAACGGATTTTTGTTAAAAGCATCCGGCGAACCCTCAATGAAATCGTAATGGAATATTTTAAACCATTGATCATCCACGTAAGCCGATTTCTTTTCGGGTATCAACTTATTGTTATAATGAAGGATCAGGTCCGAATAGCTATTTGGCTTAAGGCGGGTTATGCCTTCTATCCCGGGTATTTGTTTCGAAGCAACATCACTTAATACATAAGGGGAAGTTTCCCAAAGCCATGTTTCATTTTTTGATATAGCCAGGCTTGTTTTAACACGATAAATGTTTTGTGCGTCCGGCTGATCTTTATCAAAGCTCAATTCGTTTTGTACCCATAATACAATGAGCACAGTAGCGGCCATACCTATCCCCAGCCCGGCCACGTTGATCATCGTCATCCGTTTATGCCGCCATAAGTTACGCCAGGCGATTTTGAAATAGTTTTTTATCATGACAAGCTAATTATTGAATTAGTGATTTAGTGAATTATTGATTTGACTTGTTAATTATTTCTTCTTTCTTTAACTGCCAACTGCTACTGCTAACTGCTACTCATTTCTTAGGCTCTTCACCGGGTTAGCAATTGCCGCTTTTATAGTTTGAAAGCTTGATGTAAATACCGCTGCTAGTAACATACCGCCGCCGCTTATTGTAAATATCCACCAACTTATGGGGGTGCGGTCGGTATAGTTCTCCATCCACTTATTCATGGCCCACCATGCAACCGGGGTTACTATAATAAATGCCAGGATAATGAGTAGTACCAGCTCGGTTGAAAGCAAGGTTGCAATTTGGGCGACCGTTGCGCCAAGCACTTTGCGTACGCCAATTTCTTTGGTCCGCTGGTTGGCGGTATATATAGTTAAAGCCCACAATCCAAGGCAACTGATCAATATCGACAAGCCCGTTGCCCATGTGAGCAACGTTGACGTGTGCTGTTCTTCTTCGTAAAAATGGGCTATAATTTTATCATAAAAATCGTAGTCGAAATCGTCGTCGGGATAAACTTCTTTCCACGCTTTTCCCATGCTTGCAATGGCGGTTTTCCATTCATTTCCACCGGCAGTTTCAGGTTTTAAACTAACGTGAAATGTTCTCAATCTCCAGGGGGCCCAGGATATCGCTCCCGGGTAAACGGGTGTATGCAGCGACCGCTGGTTAAAATCTGCGACAACCCCAACAATATTTATCTTTCTTTGACCTCCGGGCGGGCCGAACTGTTTTCCAATAGCATCGCCTGGGTTAGTAAACCCTAAGATCTTAGCGAATGTATTATTAATGATCACAGCTTTTCCGGTGTCCGATTCACGTAAATTTCTGCCGGCGAGTAATTTGATCTGGTATAATTTGATATAGTTTTCATCGCCGCTTTCAATCACCACCTGGTCCGTTATTATTTGTTTTTTTCCATCGGTATAGGTAAACCTTGTTCTGTTATAGATATCTGAGGAAGGTGGTTCGTCGCCCAAACTTACCAGGGCAATCTGTGGTATTGACCTGAATTTATTAAGAAGCACCTTATTGCTGCCAGGCTTAAAGGACTGCCACGGAGACCTGATAACAACGATAGCATCCTTTTTAAACCCAAGGTCTTTATGTAATACGTAGTATACCTGTTTGCTCACTAAAACTGTGGCCATTATGAAAAATTGCGCTACAACAAATTGCGAAACGGTGAGTGATTTCCGTATCCACGCGCTTCGTGTTTTGCTGCTGTTACTTTGTGCCTGGTTTTTTAACACGGATACAGGCTTGTACCCCGACAGCACAATGGCCGGGTAAAAACCCGACAAAATGCTTACCGCAATGGTTAAAATCACCAGGAACAGTATAATACCCGGTTGATGCAGAAAATCAGCGTGAATGCCGGGGGCGATAAAATCAGCGAAAATTTTTAAAATAATTGGTGTGAGCGATGCCGAAATAATAACGGCAAAGAGGGTTATAAAAAATGTTTCGGTTAAAAACTGCACTACCAGTTGCATCCGGCTGCCGCCCATAGTTTTGCGGATGCCAATCTCTTTTGCCCTTAAAGCGCCCTGTGCGGTGATCAGGTTCACAAAGTTTATGCATGCCAGCAACAACAAAAAGCCGGCGATAGCCGACAGGCCATAAAGAGTAGGTTTGCTTGCCCTGGATGAAAAGTCGAAAATATCATAGTCGGCGTTGAAATGAATATCATCCAGCCGCTGCAAAGTGAAATTCAGGGTGTTTAGAGGCCCTTTTTCGTTAGGCGGCGGCGGGGTGTTATTCCTGAAAATAGTACTGATTTGTTTTGCAACCTTAGGTACCTGGGCGCCGGGTATTAGCTTTACGATAACTTCCGATCCTGAAAAGATGGTGTTCCATTGTTTTATCCTTAGGCTGGCGGCTAAAGGTTTATTTAATGTGGCTGTACTATAGGATACAAAATCATGAAAGGTAAAGTCGGTATTTTTAGTCTGGGTTTGAACTATCCCGGCGACAGTTGTTTTAAGGGTATCATAGATAACTATTTTACCGATCATATCCCGGTATGACAAAGACGGGAAGTAAAGCCTGGCTTGCTGCGAGGTTAATACCACCTGGTTGGGCGCATCCAGCGCGTGCTGCGACGACCCCGCAAGCCATACATAGCTGAAAATGTTAAAATATTGCTGATCGGTTAATATTATCCTGTCCTGGTATTTAAATTGTTTCTGTGTATTTTTATTTTTGTCGATAAAAACAATATTTGGCGATAGGGTATACAGGGGTGTAATTGCCTGGAGTCCTGTTACTTCGCTTTTAATTGCGCCGGCCAGCGGGCCCGGTAAGCCGCTGGTATGATCGACCCTCCCCTGGAATGAAACGTCGGCAACAACACGATATATCCGGTCGCTGTCCTCGTGAAATTTATCGAAGGTAAACTCATAATGTACAATAAGGTAAATCACCAATGAGGCGCTTATACCAATTGACAAGCCGATAATGTTTATCAACGTAAACAGTTTATGCTTCCAAAATCCCCGGAAGGCAATTTTAACATAGTTTCTGATCATAATTAGTGAATGAGTGATTTAGTGAATTATTGATTTGACCAATTATCGAATTACTAAATTACTTATTTCTTTTGGGTATTTTTTTCTTCTAATCTCTGATCTCCAGTCTCTAATCTCTATTCCGAACGTAAACTTTTAACCGGGTTAGCTATTGCCGCTTTAATTGTTTGAAAACTTGATGTAAATATAGCCGCCAGCAGCATACCTGCACCGCTTGCCGCGAATATCCACCAGCTGATAGTCGTTCTGTCGGCAAAGGTTTGCATCCATGTGTTCATGGCCCACCAGGCTACGGGTGTTACAAGTATAAAAGCCAGCAGGATGAGCAATATCAATTCTGTTGATAGCAATTTTACTATTTGTGTTACGGTAGCGCCAAGCACCTTGCGAACGCCGATCTCTTTTGTGCGTTGGGTGGTGGTATAAATAGCCAGGCCCAACAAACCAAGACAGCTGATAAATATGGATAGGCCTGTGGCCCAGGTTAGCAAAGTGGAAGTATGCTGCTCTTCTTCATAAAATTTAGCTATTGATTCGTCAAAAAAGTGATAGTCAAAATCATCATCAGGATAAATTTCCTTCCATGATTTTTCCATTGCCGCTATTGAGGCTTTCCAGTCATTACTACCGGCAGTTTCTGGTTTTAAGGCAACATGGAAAACGCCTGTCTGCCATTTTGAGGTACCGCAATAAATCGCTAAAGGCTTAATTGGTTCATGCAATGATCGTTGATGAAAATCAGCCACTACACCTACAACCTGCAATCTTTTAGTGCCATTAAAATGGTCAAGGTTTTTGCCAATTGCATCGGCAGGGTTCCTGAAACCCAGTACCTTTGCATAAGTTGCATTAATAACTACAGATTTTGAAGTATCAGCAGCCTGTAAACCACGGCCGGCAAGCAACCTGAGCTTATACAGTTTCATATAATTTTCATCGGCGCCTTTTAACTGAACATCTGTTTTTACTTCCTTTTTACCGTCTTTATAAGTAACCTCTGTTGAGTTGGTATTTCCGGACGAGGGAGGTTCCCCGCCAAGGCTAACCAGTGCAACATTGGGTATTGAATGTAGTTTATTTAAAAAAACCATGTTACGGGTAGCCGTCCTGTTTTTCCATGGTGATTTTATAATGATTATGGCATCCTTTTTAAAGCCGAGGTCTTTATGCAAAGCGTAATAAATTTGCTTGCTTACCAATACGGTGGCCATTATAAAAAACTGTGCAATAATAAATTGTGTAACAGTTAATGACTTACGCAACCAGGCATTGCGCGTTTTGCTGCTGTTTGAACTTGCCTGGTTTTTGAGTACTAAAGCAGGTTTATAACCTGACAGCATAATTGCAGGATAAAACCCGGACAAAGCGCTTACCACTATCGTTAATAATAACAGGAAGAGGATAAGCCCCGGCTGCGACAGAAAATCTGCTTTAACACCCGGCGAAATAAAATCAGAAAAACAATTTCAATATAATAGGCGCTAACAATGCCGAAATACAAACAGCCATCAACGTTACTAAAAAGGTCTCGCTCAAAAACTGGATTACCAATTGTGTACGGCTGCTCCCCATGGTTTTGCGGATGCCGATCTCTTTTGCCCTTTGTGTTGCCTGTGCAGTTGTTAAATTTATAAAATTAATGCAGCCCAGCAATAACAGGAATGCAGCTAATACAAGTAAACCATACAACGTAGTTTTACTGGCGACATGCCCGCTGTCAAAGTTGCCATAGTTCCCGTTAAAGTGCAGGTCGCTTAGCGGCTGCAGGCTAAAGGAATGCGTATTACCTTTATCTTCCGGCTTTGGGGGGCTGTTCTTTTTCAGGATGCCGTTCATTAATTTCTCAATATGGGCAACATTTGCCAGTGGCGATAGCCTGATAAAAAACTGTGAAGCTGAATTAGTACTCTCCCATTCGGTAAGCTGCAACTGGTCTTTCAGATCTTTATTTACCGCACCTGTGCTGCAGGATATAAAATCGTGAAATGTAAGGTCGGTGTTTTCAGCTATTGTTTGTACTATGCCTGTAACAGTAGTTTTTATGGTATCGTACGTAACCACTTTACCTATCATCTGGTTATATTGCGTTGACGGAAAATATTTTTGCGCCTGCACCGAGGTCAGCACCACCTGGTTAGGCGCATCCAGTGCATTCTTTGATGAACCGGCAAGCCATTTATAGTTAAACAGCTTAAAATATTGCGGGTCCGCAAGTACTACATTTTCCTGGTTTTTAAATTTAACAGGGACATTTCCCTTACCGGGGATAAATACATTGGGCTGTGATAAGGTAAAAAATGGCGCTGTTACTTCAACTCCCGGTACCTGGTTCCTAACTGCCCCGGGCAACGGTCCGCAAACGCCGCTATTATGCCCTGTTTCGCCCTGGA
>Ga0206794_1094_pt1 | contig 24930 bp, 13 predicted proteins | sample Alteio_BWOrgCont_70_FD_152877 | JGI IMG/M metagenome (GOLD analysis project Ga0206794, IMG submission 152877) | Enriched cells from forest soil in Barre Woods Harvard Forest LTER site, Petersham, Massachusetts, United States -... | ecosystem: Environmental > Terrestrial > Soil > Temperate forest >...
AGAAGTCGGAGTTTCTGGAGCAGAGCCGCTGGCTTCTCGGTCGTCTTGAGGCGGCGCCTGACCACTCCTTCGAAGAACATTCCATCCTCCACACGCTGGAACGGAAGGCCGAACAGGCTGACTCGCCGCTTCACCGAATCGAACACGGACTCCAACCGTGGATCAGCTTTCTGGTCATGCCGCTGTTTGCGCTAGCCAACGCCGGCGTCGATGTAACCCATAACCTCATCGGTGCCCTGAAGCATCCAGTGAGCTTCGGAATCCTGTTTGGTCTGTTCGCCGGCAAGCCGATCGGGATCTGGCTCTGCTCGTTCCTCGCCGCTAAAACCGGACTCGTCACACCTCCCGCAAACGTCTCGTGGAATCAGATGTTCGGGGCTGCATGGCTGTGCGGAATCGGGTTCACGATGTCCCTCTTCGTAGCCGGGCTGGCTTTCGACGATGACGCGTTACTGAGCGTTTCCAAGATCGCCATTCTGGGCGCATCGGTTGCCGCAGCAGTGGGCGGCTGCGTCGTCCTGGTGCGATCGGGCTCAAAAACGGCCGCGGCGCCCGAGGAGCAATGAACCGCGACAGAAAGAGCGGCTCATTTGCTCACCGGGTTTCGGGACCTGCTTCTACCGAACCAAACGAGGTACTGAGGGATCCTCTGGCTTCAGAGACCCGCATCAACGCGACATACAGGCCTCCGGCAACAAAGAAACCGACGAACCAGGCATAGTCGTAGAGGAAGTGCAGCGGCTTGACGGCCAGGCCGATCAGGGCGATTACGACGCCCACAAAAAGGGCGATGACGGCGCGGGGATTGATGCCCTTCGCGTAGTAATATGCGCCCTCGCGGTGATAGAGCGAATTCACGTCGAGCTCGGTTTTGCGGATGAGGAAATAATCGCAGACCATGATGCCGGCCACCGGTCCCAGCAGTCCCGAGTAGCCGACCAGCCAGCCGAAGATGTAGGCGTCGGGCGTGGCGAGCAGTTTCCAGGGACACATGGCGATGCCAAGAAAACCGGTAATGAGCCCCCCGGTGCGAAAGCTGATGAGACGCGGATAGAGATTGGAAAAGTCGTTGGAGGGCGAGACAACGTTGGCGCCGATGTTGACGTTGAGCGTGGCGATGAGAATGGCGATGAGCGCCACGAAGGCGACAACCGGCTGATGAAATGCGCCGATAAGCTGGATCGGATTCCAGATGGGATGGCCGAAGAGAACGGCCGACGCCGATGTAACGGAGATGCCAACAAAGGTATAGAGCGCCATGGCGACCGGGAGTCCGAAAGCCTGGCCCCAGGCCTGCGACGTTTGCGATTTGGAGTAGCGGGTGAAGTCGGGAATGTTGAGCGCGAGCGTGGCCCAGTAGCCGACCATGGCGGTGAGCGAGGGAAAGAACACGGCGAGGAATTCGCCCGTGGAGTGGAACTGGCTGGGTGTGGAGAGCATGGTGCCGAAGCTGCCCGCCTTGATCCGGATCCAGATCAGCAGCGCCGCAGCCATGATGAACATGAAGGGCGCGCCAAACGCCTGCAGGTGACGGATCGATTCGACGCCGCGCCACACAACCACCATGTTAAGCAGCCAGAAGCAAAGAAAGCTGGTCCACAGGACTCCGGAGTTGCCGCCCAGCGAAGGCCAGATCACGACCAGCATGGAATCGATGGCCTGTCCGCCTATCCAGGACTGAATGCCAAACCATCCGCAGGCCACGATGGCACGCAGGATCGCCGGCAGGTTGGCGCCGCGGATGCCAAATGGAGCACGAATGAAAACCGGAAACGGAATGCCGTACTTGGCGCCGGCATGCGCGTTGAGCAGCATGGGCACGAGAACGATGAGATTGCCGAGAAGGACCGTGCCCACCGCCTGCTTCCAGTCCATCCCCTTGGCAATCAGCGACGACGCCAACTGATAGGTCGTGATCTCCATCGACATGGAGAACCACAGGGCAATGTAGTTGTACAAGCCCCAGGTGCGCTGCGCCGGCGTGGTGGGAGCCAGGTCGCGATTAGAGAGAGATGGGTCAACAACGCTCAAATGATTCTCCTGCTGAATGTGTCATCCTGAGCGAAGCGTAGCGGAGTCGAAGGATCTGCAGTTCGGGGATGCTGACCGACAAGCGACACCAATTCATGTCGCTTCGAGCCAGAACAACCGCGGGTCCGTCGACTGCGGTCGCTTCGCGACCTTGGCTCCAAATGACAAACCTGCACTCAACTCAGGATGACAAATCTGGCGCTGCGAACAGTTGACAAAGATCATGGAAGCCTTATTTCCAGGCACCGCCGCGCGCTTCACGTCGCAGATAATGGCCGCGCCCGGCCTTTCCGATGAAGTTGCCTTTCGAAACGATCAGTTCGCCGCGGGAGTAAACATCGCGTGCATTCCCGCGCACGTGGAAGCCTTCAAACATGGAGTAGTCCACGCGCATGTGGTGTGTCTTTGCGCTGATGATGTGCTCCTCTGCCGGGTCCCACAACACAATGTCCGCATCGCTGCCCGCTGCCAGCACACCCTTCTTCGGATACATGCCGAAGATGCGCGCGGGGGCGGTAGCGACAATTTCGACGAAGCGGTTAAGAGTGAGATTGCCCTTGCCCACACCGTGATGATGCAACAATTGCAGCCGGTTCTCGATGCCCGGGCCTCCATTGGGAATCTTGGTGAAATCATCTTTGCCCAGCGCCTTCTGATCTTCAAAGCAGAAGGGACAGTGATCGGTGGAGACGACCTGCAGATTGTCCGTGCGCAGGCCGTCCCACAGCTTCGGCTGATTTTTGCGCTCGCGCAGGGGCGGGGTGAAAACGTACTTTGCGCCTTCCCATCCCTTGTCAACCATGTTGTCTTCGAGAGACAGCAGAAGGTATTGGGGGCAGGTCTCGGCAAACGCCGGCAGACCGCGGTCGCGCGCTTCCCTCACCTGGTTGAGCGCGTCTTCGCTGGAGAGATGAACAATATAGATGGGCACGCCGGCCATCTCCGCCATCGCGATCGAGCGATGCACGGCTTCGGCCTCGGCGCGTGTGGGGCGCGTGAGCGCGTGGTAGATGGGCGCAGTCTTGCCTTCGGCCAGCGCCTGCTGCACGATCACGTCGATCACGGAACCGTTCTCGGCGTGCATGCAGATGAGCGCGCCGTTCTTGGCCGTCTGGCGCAGGGCTTTAAAGATGGTCGCATCGTCCACCATGAGCACGTTGGGATAGGCCATGAACAGCTTGAAGCTGGCCACGCCTTCGCGCACCATGTCGTCCATGTCTTCGAGGCCGGCGTCGGGCAGATCGGTGACGATCATGTGCAGGCCATAGTCGATACAGGCTTTGCCCTCGGCTTTCCTCCACCACGTATCAATGGCGGTCCGCATTTTCGTGCCCCGGGCCTGGATGGCGAAGTCCACGATACTAGTAGTCCCGCCGATCGCGGCTGCCCTCGTGCCGGTCTCGAAGTCATCGGCGGACTTCGAACCGCCGAAGGGCATGTCAAGGTGGGTGTGCGCGTCGATGCCGCCCGGAAGGAGCAGCAAGCCGGTGGCGTCGACGACGGTCTGCGCGGAATTGGCCGGAATGCCGGCGCGGATTTCTTTGATAGTCGCGCCGTCGATCAGCAGATCCGCGTTCACGATCGAGTCGGCGTTGACGATGGTTCCGTTTTGGATGAGGACTGATGACATGAACGGTATCCTCGTTCTCTCAATATAAGAATGCAAAATTCTATGCTGTCATCCTGAGCGGAGTGGATCACGCCTCGCGTGATTCACGGAGTCGAAGGACCTGCAGTTGTTCTTGCCGTTGCACTTGCAACGTCAACAAATTCACACTTCACGCTTGATTCGGATCCGTCACGCACGCCGCCCCGTGCGTACGCTCCTCCCAACTCTCCGGAGCCATCCCCGTGTCCACGCGAACCATGGTGATGCATTCATCCACCGGGCAAACCAGCGAGCACAGGTTACAGCCGACACATTCGGTTTCGTCTACACGCGGAATGCGCGCCAGCGGAGTGGGATATGGCCCCAGGGCGGCAAGTTTCAGGGCACGCTCCTTGCGGGTGACGGGCGTGTTGGTGATCCCAATGCGGCTCTGCGCCTCGCGTTCCGAAGGGAGAGAATGCAATTCGACGGGACCGTCCACAGGACCGGCGACGCGATCGAGATGGATGCACTGGTGCGCGCCGTCCCAGCAGGCAATGTGGCAAAGGTCGCAGCCGATGCATTTCTGCTCGTTGATGCGGGCCACAATTTTGTAGTTGAGATTGAGGTGCTTCCAGTCGGTGACGCGGGAAAGCGAGAGCCCGCGAAAATCTTCGATGGTGCTGAAGCCTTTCGAGCGCATCCAATTTTCGAGACCCTCGGCCATGTCTTCGACAATGCGATAGCCATAGTGCATGGCCGCGGTGCATACCTGAACCGTTCCGCAGCCGAGCAGGATGAACTCGGCCGCATCGCTCCACGTGCCGATACCGCCGATGCCGGAGAGGGGCAGAGCCGAATCGGGATCGGCCATGACCTGCTGCACCATGTTGAGCGCGATCGGCTTGACCGCCGGGCCGCAGTAGCCACCGTGCGAGCTCTTGCCGTCGACGTTGGGGCGGGGCGTGAAGGTATCGAGATCGATGCCGGTAATGGAGTTGATGGTATTGATGGCGGAGAGGCCGTCGGCGCCGCCGCGCTTGGCCGCGCGGGCCACGGTGCGGATGTCGGTGATGTTGGGCGTGAGCTTCACCAGCACCGGCGTGCGTGCTTTCTCCTTGACCCACGCGGTGATCATCTCGGCATACTCCGGCACCTGGCCGACGGCCGAACCCATCCCGCGCTCGCTCATGCCGTGGGGGCAACCGAAGTTGAGCTCGAGTCCATCGGCGCCGGCGTCTTCAGAGCGGGCGACAATCTCGTGCCACGCATCGCGAGTCGAAGCCACCATCAGCGAAGCAATCACCGCATGCTGCGGATAACGCTTCTTGACTTCCGCCATTTCGCTCAGGTTTTCTTCGACGCTTCGGTCCGAGATCAGTTCTATATTGTTGAAGCCCATGATGCGCTGCCCGTTCCAACCGGTGGCCGAGTAGCGCGAACTCACGTTGGTGACCGGTTCCCCGATGGTCTTCCACACCGCGCCGCCCCAGCCGGCGTCGAAGGCGCGCATGATCTGTTCGCCGCAATTTGTGGGAGGCGCGGAGGCCAGCCAAAAGGGGTTGGGCGAATCGATACGGCCGGCAAATCCGCGGACACGAAGATCAGGCCCAGTCTTAGACATGAGCGGCCTCCGCCTGCTGCAGCATGGCGAGTGCGGCGCGCTTTCCGTCGGCCACCGCATCGACCACTTCCCGGCCGCCGTTCACGCAATCCCCGCCGGCGTAGTAACGGGCGTTGCCGGTTTTTCCTGTAGCCGGATCAATAACGATGCGGCCATCGCAGATCTCGATCTGGCGGAACTGTTGCATGAGCGTGGACAACGGCGATTGGCCGATCGCGGGCACCACCATGTTGCACGAAATAGTGGATTGCGAATTGGGGACCTGGACCATGGTCATGCCTACCTGCTGCACTTGCACCGTATCGAGCAACAGGCGTCCGTGGGCGTCGGGACGGATGGCCAGGGGCACTCTTCGCCACAGGAACTGAACGCCCTCCTGCTTGGCGTGTTCATATTCGAAATGGAAGGCGGAGATGTCGTTCTCCCCGCGGCGATAGAGGATATAGACGGTTTCCGCACCAAGGCGGCGCGCGGCGTTAGCGGCGTCGATGGCGGTGTTACCGGCGCCCACAACCACGACCGTACCTTCGATGCCGTGCAAACGCCCGGTTTTGTACGCGGCAATCAAGGCGAGCGCATTGATGACGCCTTCGTGGTCCTCGCCGGGCACGCCCAGGCGCTGCATGGCGCCGAGACCAACGCCAAGGAAGATGATGTCGAATTCCGACTCGAGCTTTTCCAGCGCCTGGGCCGAATCGATCACCGATCCAAAGCGAAACTCGACGCCCATGCGGCGAATCAACTCCGCTTCCCGCAGGCTCTCGGCGACCCGCAGCTTGTATTCGGCCACGCCGTAGGTGTTCAGGCCGCCGGGCAACGCGCGGCGTTCGACGATGGTAACTGAAGCGCCGTGGCGGCGGAGTTCTGCGGCACATGCCAGGGAAGCAGGCCCCGCGCCGATGCAGGCGATGCGAAGGTCTCGCCGCGCCGGTGGACTGGGAAGCAGGTCCTCGCCGGAAGCATGGAAGGCATCCATCGCGTGACGCTGCAGCAATGCAATCTGGATGGGGTCGCGATTGTAGCGATGCATGACGCAGGCGCCCTCGCAGAGCACTTCGACGGGGCAGGCCCGCGCACAACTGCCGCCCAGTACATTGGCGTCGAGAATGCGCAAAGCCGAACCGCGCAGATTGCCGGTGGCAATGCGCTTGATGAAGCCGGGGACGTCGATGTGCGTGGGGCAGGCCGAGGTGCAGGGCGCGTCAAAGCAGTAGAGGCAGCGATGCGCTTCGACCAGGGCCGCCTGCGGAGCGAACGGCGGTTTGATTTCGCCAAAGCGTTCGCGGAGCAGTGGATCGTCGGGCAGGGTCACTGTGCTCATCAAGACCTCAGGGGAAGTGCGTGAGCCCAATTTCAAATTCTATAAACAGATCCTTTGAGATCAGGAAGCGACAATGGGCCCGTACAGGTCGGGGCGTCGGTCACGGAAGAACTGCCAGGTGCGCCGCACTTCGGCAATCTCATCCAGATTCAAATCCGCGGTCAGAACTTCATCTTTGTCGCGCGACGCTTGCGCGATGATCTGCCCCCGCGGGTTGGCGAAATAGCTCGATCCGTAAAACTCGCCAATATTCCAGGGCGGCTCGGTGCCCACCCGATTGATGGCCGCGATGAAGTAGCCGTTGGCCGCGGCGTGTGCGGGCTGCTCCAGTTTCCAGAGATATTCGCTCAGGCCCGCGACGGTGGCTGACGGGTTGAAGACGATCTCGGCGCCATTCAGTCCCAGGCAGCGCGCGCCTTCAGGAAAATGCCGGTCATAGCAGATGTAGACCCCGATCTTGGCGAAACCGAGATCAAACACCGGATAGCCCAGGTTGCCGGGACGGAAATAGAACTTCTCCCAGAAACCTGGCGCCACGTGGGGAATGTGGGTCTTGCGGTATTTGCCGAGATAGTTCCCTTCGTCGTCGAGGACCGCCGCGGTGTTATAGAAGATGCCCTCCTGCTCCACTTCATAAACCGGCACCACCATCGCGATTTTCAGTTCTTTGGCGAGCGACTGCATCAAGCTGACCGTGGGCCCGGACGGCACCGCCTCAGTGGTTTCATACCACTTTACGGATTGTTCGGCGCAGAAGTAGGGCCCGTTGAATATCTCCTGAAGGCACACAATCTGCGCACCGTCGCTTTTAGCCTTGAGGATCAAGCCCATGTGCTTCTCGAGCATGGCCTGCTTCTGAATCGCAAGCGGTTCGGTGGCGGGCACAGCGTTGGACGCCTGGATGATGGAACAGCGAACGATGCGGGGCATGGCTTCCCGGCTCCAGTCGAACGGGGGTGTGTGAGACTTTGACGTTAAAGCATGGCGGCGGGTTGGGCAATGGGTTAATTGCGGTTGGCCACGGCCGATGCCGCTTCTCTTGCAGCCGCGCAGTCCGCACCGGGATAGCTTTGCCTCACTCTCGCACAGGCCGGCTAGTCTTCGTCCTCCAGCGCCTTCAGCAGTTCCTCTGCATCCGTAATCGGGGGAAGGCAGGTCCGGCCGCGGCAAACGATCGTATATACCTCCGCGCCCTTGGGCTTCGGGACCTCGAGCAGCATCTCCGCCAGCGCCTCGGGGATTCCCCCTGGAACCAGGCGGAACGGGGCGACGCGCATGACGGTCTTGTTGGTGCAATAGCGGGCCACGGCCATGGCTTCGAGGCGCGCGGCTTCCGGCCCGGAGCCAACCACGACGATCTGCAGCGAGTCGAGCATCAGCCTTTCCAGAACCAGCCCGTAGCTGCCGGCGTACAGACCGAAATGCCCGACCACGCCGGAAAAGGTGGAGAGGGTGTCCTCGGCGATTTCCTGGTACTCGTCGTGGCCGGAGAGCGCCTCGAGTCGCAGGAGGGCCGAAGCAGCGGTGGGATTACCGGCGGGCGTGGGTGAATCCTGCACCGGCTTGCGGCGAGCGGAGAGCGCTCCCAGGGGAACAACTCCGGCGGCGGGAGTGGGCGTGTCGCAGAACGCGCCCGCGGTGCGATCGTAGAAGCGCGCAATCATCGTGTCGGCAAGTTTTCGGGCGGCGTGGTAAAACTCCATCCGGCCGCTCGCCAGCCAGCCATCGATGCACGCGTGAACCGTGAAGGCGTAGTCGTCGAGGGTGCCTGGAACCCTCTCCGGCGGAGGATCTCCGTCCGCAGTCTTACGGGCGGGGTAGGCAATCACATGGTGGAGGATGTCTTCGGTCTTCTCTGCGGGATAGGCAATCACGTGGTGGAGAAGGTCTTCGCCGCTCCACGCCTCGGAGAGCAGACGGCGCAGGGTGAGCAGGGCGAAATCGCGAGCCGATTCCATGCGCAGAACTCGGGCCGCTTCGAGGTAAGCCGTGACCGCCATCGCATTCCAGCCTGTGTAAAGAGTGCGGTCGATGAATGGCGTCGGCCGCTCGGCGCGCGCGGCCAACAGTTTGGCGCGGGCTGAATCAAGAAGGGCGCGTACTTCCTCGACCGGCTTTCCCGTTTCTGCGGCGATTTCTTCGAACGACTTCTTGCGGTAGAGGACGTTCTTGGCCGGGTTGTGGTGCATGTCGCCGAGCTCGCCGATGTCGTAATAGGGGCCGGCAATCTCCAGCTCGGCGGGATCGAGTTCGGCTCGCGCCTCGTCGAGGGTCCACGTAAAGTAGTCCCCATCGTCGTCGAGGTCGATGTCGGCGTCCTGCGAGGCAAAAAAGCCGCCCCGGTCGCGATCGGTCATGGTGCTGTCGAGCCACGCGATGATCTCCTTTGCCGTGGCCAGGAAGTCTTCGCGTACAAAGCTCTGAAAGCCGTGGAGGTAATTGCGCAGGAGTTCGGTGTTGTCGTAAAGCATCTTCTCGAAGTGGGGAACGATCCAGCGTTCGTCGACGCTGTAGCGATGGAATCCGCCCGCGAGCTGGTCATAGACGCCGCCCCTGGCCATCCGGTCAAGGGTGGTGATGAATGCGTCGCGGGCCTGTTCGTTGTCCCGGTTCATGGCGATTTCTAGAAGCAGATCGAGGGCCGCCGGATGGGGAAACTTGGGCTGCGATCCGAAACCGCCGTTGCGGGGATCGAATTGGGACAGAATGGACCCGGCGATCTTGTCGACCAGGCCCAGGGACAGATCGCCGTGCGAGGCGAAGCTTTCATTGTGTTCGATGGCCGCCATGACGCTGGAGGCCGATTCCAGGGCCTCTTCGCGCCGCTCCTTCCACACCTGGGACATGGTGAGCAGGACGCGGCCAAATCCGGGTCGCCCATAGCGATCTTCGCGGGGAAAGTAGGTTCCGCCGAAATAAGGGCGGCCGTCGGAGGTGAGGAAGCCGGTCAGAGGCCATCCGCCCTGGCCGCTGATCGCGGAGACGGCCGCCTGGTAACGGGCATCGACGTCCGGGCGCTCGTCGCGATCCACCTTGACGGGAACAAAGTGCTCGTTGATGATGGCGGCCATTTCGGGGTCTTCGTACGACTCCCGATCCATGACGTGGCACCAGTGGCACCAGACAGCGCCAATATCGAGCAGGATGGGCTTGTTCTCGGCCTGGGCGAGGGAGAAAGCCGCATCGCCCCAGGGATGCCACTGCACCGGCTGGTACCGCGCAGAGCGGAGATACGGCGAGGCTGAGTGCTCCAGGAGGTTCGAAACGGCATTAAGCGGCGAAACTTCCTCACGCATGGGCTGAGAATAAATGGATTGTCTCCCGCACCGCCATGTGATTAGCTGGAGGCAGCTATAAAAGACTTTGATCCGCGGCGCTGATCCGGGTACGACAAAGACGGGCAACTCATAGACGGGAGATGACATCCTATACACGTCTGTAGACTCCCTTGGGACAGGTTTGATCAGCCGGCATGCCGTAGCAGCCGCAGAACGTGCGCAGCGCCCGCGGCACGATAAACCGGAGACTAGAACTCATGGACGGTGAGTTCGCAGGACTGGATGCCCCCGCGGCCCTTGAGCCCGCACGGCAATTACCAAAGATGAGCGAACTGGTGCGGTCCTTCGACTGGGGGACCACCGCTCTCGGCGATCCCGCATTCTGGCCGCCAGCGCTGAAAACCACCGTCCGCATCCTGCTCACGTCGCGTTTTCCCATGTGGATGCTATGGGGCCCAGAACTCACAATCCTCTACAACGATGCCTATGCGCGGACAACGCTGGGCAAGAAGCATCCCTGGGCACTGGGCAAGCCAGCCAATGTGGTCTGGTCGGAAATATGGAAGGATATCGGGCCGCGCATCGAGCGGGTGCTCGAAACCGGCGAGGCTTCGTGGGACGAGATGCTGCCGTTAATCCTCGAGCGAAGCGGTTATCCAGAGGAAAGCTATCACACATTCTCGTACAGTCCGCTTGCAGGACCGGATGGCGAGAACGCGGGCATGCTGTGCGTGGTGATGGAAGATACGGGGCGCGTTCTTGGCGAGCGCCAACTGGCTTCGCTGGGCACGCTCGCGGCCACCCTGGTTGACGCTAACACCAGGGCTGAGGTTTTCGCGGCCATCGAGCACGGACTAGAGAACCAGAAAGATATCCCCTTTGCGCTGGTTTATTTATTCGATCAAAACTCCGGCCGGCTCAGGCGGGTAGCGCGATGCGGCGTGGAGAGCGGCCACCCGGTCGCGCGCGAGGAGATGGTCCTCGGATCGCCAGACTGCCCGTGGCCGATCGAGGTGCTCGCATCGAACACCCCCGTGACGGTGGAGAATCTTGCCGAGTTGTTTTCCGGGCTGCCGATGGGCAGTTGGGATCGGCCTCCGGACAGCGCACGGCTGGTCCCCTTCTCGCGCAAGGGGCAGGACACGCCGGCGGGAATTTTCATTGCGGCCGTGAATCCTTATCGTCAACTGGATGCAACCTACGCCGGGTACCTGGATCTGATCGCGGGTCAGATCGCGGCCAGTATCACCAATGCCGAAGCTTTCGAAGAAGAGAAGAAGCGCGCGGAGGCCCTGTCGGAACTGGACCGCGCCAAGACCTCGTTCTTCAGCAATGTGAGCCACGAACTTCGCACGCCCCTCACGCTCATCCTGGGTCCCATTGAAGATGCGTTGACGAGCCAGAGCCCGCTTCAGCCGGCAGCCGTGGAGATGCTTCATCGCAACGCGCTGCGGCTTCTGAAAATGGTGAACGGGCTGCTCGATTTTGTGCGCATCGAGGCCGGCCGGCTGCATGCGTCGTATGAGCCCACCGACCTGTCGCTATTGACCGCGCAACTGGCCAGCGTCTTTCGTTCGGCCGTAGAGCGAGCCGGCCTGGAGCTGATCGTGGAGTGTGCTCCGCTGCCCGAGCCCATATATGTGGACCGGGAAATGTGGGAGAAGATCGTGCTGAACCTTCTTTCCAATGCACTGAAATCCACCTTCGACGGCGAGATCCGGGTCTCGATTTCAACTGACGGCAACTCGGCGCAGCTTGAAGTGCGGGACACCGGCACGGGGATTCCAGAAGTCGAATTGCCCCATCTGTTTGAACGGTTCCGGCGAGTCGAGGGCGCGCGGCGGCGCAGCCACGAGGGCACGGGGATCGGCCTGGCGCTGGTCAAGGAACTGGTGGAGATGCACGGCGGGGGCATCACGGTGGAAAGCATCGAGGGCATGGGAAGCACATTTCGAGTCACGTTCCCGTATGGGAAGGAGCACCTTGCCCCGGAGCGCGTGATCGATGACGCGGTCAGCCCCGTCATCCTGCAGGGATCGGCCGTGGCGTATGTGCGGGAGGCGATCGGATGGCTGGCGGGGGCGAACCGGCTGGCCGAAGAAATCACCGGAACCGAAGCAGGCGACCAGCCTCAGGGAACCGGCGCATCGGGCCGTGCGGATCGACGGCCGATGATTCTGCTGGTGGACGATAACGCCGATATGCGGGAGTATGTGCGGGGACTGCTGAGCGGGCGATTCGACGTCGTTTCAGCCGGCGATGGCAGAGCGGCGCTGGAGTTGACGGAACGGGTTCATCCCGACCTCGTGTTGACCGACGTGATGATGCCCGAGATGGATGGCTTCGCCCTGCTGGCGACGCTGCGCCAGAGCCCGGCGATGCGCCTAGTGCCGGTGATCATGCTCTCGGCGCGAGCCGGGGAAGAGTCTCGGATTGGAGGGCTGGACGCGGGCGCCGACGATTATCTGACCAAGCCGTTCACGGCTCGGGAACTGGTCGCGCGAGTGGAAGCGCAGCTCAAGATGGCGCGATTGCGGAAACAGGCCTGGGAACAGGAAGCGGCCCTGACGAAGGAGATTCAGCAGGCCCGCCAATTCGCCTGGGAAGCGCTGGAGCACATTCCGGATTCGTTCGCCACCCTGGATCGGGACTACAAGGTGACATACATGAATCCCGCCGCTGCAACCATCACGGCAGCTTCGGGAATTCCCCACGCTGGGCGGCAGCTTTGGGACCTCTATCCGATGCTGCTGGGGACGCCCGTGGAACAACAGTTCCGTCGCGCGATGGAAGAGCGAGTGCCAGTCGAGTTCGAACACTATTTCCGCAACGAAGAATCGGAACACTGGTTTCACTTCCAGGTGTACCCGCAGCCCGGCGAGGGAGTGACGGTTTACATGCGCGAAACCACCGAAGCGCGGCGAACCGAACAGGCGCTGCGGCGCACGGAACAACTGGCAGCCGCGGGAAGGCTGGCCGCCAGCATCGCGCACGAGATCAACAATCCTCTGGAAGCGGTGACCAACCTGCTGTACCTGGTCAAGATGGACGACACGCTCAAGGGCCAGTCGAAAGACCTGCTCGAGGTGGCCGACCGGGAACTGCAGCGGCTGTCGCACATCACTTCGCGCAGCCTCAAGTTCTATCGCCAGCGCACGGCGGCCAGTCTTACTCCGCTCGATGAACTGCTCGAGTCGGTGCTGTTCTTCCATGAAACCGAGGTCAAGCTGCGCGGCATTGACATCCGTCGCCGCTACCGGCCCTCACCCCCGGCCTTTTGCCTGGCCGGCGAGATTCAGCAGGTGTTTACGAATCTGATCAGCAATGCCCTCGAAGCGGTCGGCGAAAAGGGCCGGATGTACCTGCGTGTCCGGCCGGCCCTCGATCCCGAAGGCAGGGATGGTGTTGCCGTGACTGTGGCCGATTGCGGAACGGGCATGGACCGGTTCACGATCGACCGGCTATTCCATCCATTCATGACGACCAAAGGGGAGTCGGGAACGGGCCTTGGACTGTGGGTGTCCAAGGGGATTGTGGACAAGCATCATGGAAAGATCCGGGTACGCAGCAAGAAGGGATTCGGCTCGGTGTTCCGGATGTTTCTTCCCCTCGATACGACAGCGGGAAAATCGGACGCGGCAGGCACGCCGAATGCGTAAGCCCCCTCCGCCGTCCGGGCGGATCAGGGTTCGTGGTTTCCCTCCCGGATTCCTTGCTGCACGCCTGACATCGGCTCCCGGCCGGTGAAGCCCTGCAGGCTGCATACGTTCCTCCGCAAACCAAATGACCACGTGGTGACAATTACCTGACAAGCGCCGGTTGGGGCTGGGGCTATGGTTGGCACGATGCCGGGGCAGCAATCGGATTCCCGGCCAGCCACACCGTTCACCCCACAACCGGAACAGAAGCAAAGGAGTCCCCATGGTCAGAAAAGAGATTTGCATGTATGCACGGCGCTGGAGCCTCGCATCGGTTGCCGCGTTCTCCCTCACAACCGCTCTCACTGCGCAACCCACACAACACTACAAGCAAACCAACCTGGTCTCGGATATGCCAGGCGTCGCGGCCGTCACCGACCCGAACCTCGTCAATGCATGGGGCATGTCGCGAAGCTCGGGAAGCCCGTGGTGGATCTCCGATAACGGACCGGGCCTGGCGACGCTCTATAACGGTGCAGGCGCTGTCCAAGCCCTGGTGGTGACGATTCCCGGTGCCGACGGAGGCGCCGGCACACCCTCAGGCCAGGTCTTCAACGGAACCACCGACTTCCAGGTCACCCCGGGGACTCCGGCGCACTTCATCTTCGTGACCGAAGACGGGACCATCTCTGCCTGGGCTGGCGGAGCTTCGGCCACAATCATGGTCAATACCAAGAGCGCGTCCGTCTTCAAAGGCGTCGCGCTGGCCACCGTAAGCACAGCATCGGGCGCCACGGCGAATTTCCTGTACGTCGCGGATTTCCGTAAGGGACATGTGAACGTCTACGACGGCAGCTTCCATCGTATGCACTTGGGCGAAGATGCGTTTGAGGATGAATCCCTTCCCCGGGGCTTCGCTCCCTTCAACGTCCAGAACATCGGCGGGAACCTGTATGTGGCGTTCGCCCAGCCGGACAGCGCGAAGCACGATGAGGTGGACGGCGCGGGCCTGGGGTACGTCGACGTGTTCTCGCCCAGCGGGCGCCTTCTGCATCGCCTCCAGCACGGGCAATGGTTCAACGCTCCCTGGGGCCTGGCCCAGGCGCCCACCGACTTCGGCGCCAACAGCCACAATATCCTCGTAGGGCAGTTCGGCAGCGGGCAGATTCTGGTCTTCGATCCGGTCACCGGCCAGTTCAAAGGACCGCTGTATGATGCGACGAACACACCGATCGCCATCGATGGGCTGTGGGGAATCGCCTTTGGCGGCGGAGGAACCGGGTCCGGCCCATCTAACACCCTCTTCTTTACAGCCGGGCCTAACGGCGAAGCGGATGGACTCTTCGGCACCATCACAGCGATTGAAAATGTGCTGGGTGGCGACCTGTAAGCGCGCGCCCAAATGATCGAGCATGGTCGACTCTTTTTAGAGCTCTTCTGAGCTCGTCGACCAGTAGAAGGGCCGCCCCATTCGCAGGGGGCGGCCCTGTTGTGTAGCCACCAGTCTCGAGAACAATATTCGGACGGGCCGGATTGGCATAGAATTGCGGGTGTCAAGCGCAGCGGAACCGGCGCAGTTGATCATGCTGCCGAACGCGGGTAGCGCAGCACACTCAGAAATTCGGGTTGTCTCCTGGAGGCACGGCCTGATCCGCACTTGGGCATTGGTCGGGATGTTCGTTGGCCTGGTCGCGCAGGCTTGTTCGGCCCGGCCCGTATCCGTGGCAGAGTTGGAACGCGTCCTGGTTGCATCGCAGAGCCTGCCCGATGGTGAACGGGCCGCGCAGCTTTCCGATCTTCAATTGACAGAGCGACTGAGTTGGGCGCGGCTGGCGCGCTGGAGGCCGGGACTGGGCGGCGCGAAATCGCAGCGTGCGCTGCTGGGACTGGCGGACCGATCCGCATTCCTGGAACCGCCGGCGGGAGACATTCCCGACCGGGCCGCGCCCGATGTCGCCGAACAGCGCCGGATCCTGGGGTTGGCGGCGGCCTACGTGGGCAAGGCGATCCCGCAGTTGCCGCGGTTCTATGCCACGCGCACCACGACTTACTTCGAAAACACGCCGGGGAGCAGCGATGAAGCGCCGCAAGGCGAAGGCGGTTCGCTGCACGCGGTACGGATTTCGCGGACCACGGTGCAATATCGCGACGGCCAGGAAATCGTGGAACCCGGGCCGGTGAAAGTGGAGAAGACGAAGCAGCGCGAGCCCGGACTGAGAACGTGGGGCGTCTTCGGACCGGTGCTGGGACTGGTATTGGTGGATGCGGCCCAGAACAAACTGACATGGGGACACTGGGAACAGGGCCCGAGCGGGCCTCTGGCTGTCTTCCGCTTTGCCGTGCCGAAGGACAAATCGCACTACGAGGTCCGCTACTGTTGCATCGCGGCGTCGTATGGGCTGGAAAGCAAGTCGTTCCAGGAAATGAGCGGATATCACGGCGAGATGGCGGTAGATCCCGCCACCGGGATCATTGCCCGGCTGACGGTCGAAGCGGAATTGGAGGCCGGCGATCCCATTTCGCGCGCGGCGATTGCGGTGGAATATGGTCCGGTCGAACTGGGCGGTATGGCCTATATCTGTCCCACGCGCAGTGTCTCGATCTCGGTTGCCAAAACCATTCGCAACACGCAGGATCCAAGCGGGCATAGCTGGCCGACCATGGGTCCGCGGCAGATGTTGCTGAACCACGTGGACTTTGACCAGTACCACTTGTTCCGCGCCGAAACACGGGTGCTTTCGGGCAGCGAAGAGCGGGCGGCCGGGCTGGCTCCCGATGCAACGCTGCCCAGTGCCCAGCCGCCCGAGGTAGCTCCCTCCGAAGAAGAGCTTGCCGACGCTCCGCTGTCGACGCCACTGCCGTCGAAGGGGCCCGCTGCGCCGGCCAATGGAGCGGCTGCGGCAGTGGAAGGAGGGACTCCGGAGATCAGCACCGCCGAAGCGACCACGTTGCCGGACGGGCCGTCACACGCCCCAGAACAGGAGGGCAATGCGGCCTCCAACACCTTGACGCTGCACATCAATGCCCGCCTGGTGGACGTGAACGTGGTGGCCCTGGACAAGAAGGGGCGGCCCGTTGCAGACCTGAAGCCGGAGAACTTCGAGGTTTACGACAACGGAATCAGGCAGAACGTAAGCATGTTCACCCAGGCCAAGGCCTCAACCGCGGGCCCGGCTCCGGTACCCGCGGCGCCGCCCGCACCGGCAGGCGACGGGCAAACATTCTCGAATCGCGCGGCAAAGGAGGCGCAATCCAAGACCATTGAAGGCAACACCATCATCCTGCTGTTGGACGGAAGCAATCTCGCCTGGGCGGATTTTGCCGTGGTGCGCGAACAGACGATGCGGTTCCTGAAGTCAGTGCCCCCCAACGAGCGGGTGGCCCTGTATGCCATGCGGTATCACGGTTTCGAGGTTCTCGAAGAAGCGACGGCCGACCACGACGTGATTGCAACCCGGCTGTCCAAGTGGGGACCCGCAGCGCAGGACCTGGCCAACGCGCAGGATGAAGAGATGCGCCACCGCCAGCAGATCGAAACCGTCCACAGCCCCGAGGACATGCTGAACGTAAACGGGAATTACACCCTGGATCCCGACACCCAGGACGAGGCGCTGGATCCCAAACTGCGCGAACTCGGAAGCCGTCCGGGGACCATCGCGATGACCGTGCTCGGGAATGTGGCCCGTCATCTGGCCCTGCTTCCGGGACACAAGAGCCTCGTGTGGATCACCAGCGACAATGTCCTGGTCGACTGGACCAGATCCTCGATCACCATCGAGAAGAGCAGCAAGTACATCGAGCCGGCGGCACTGCGCACCCAGGAGGCGATGAACAACGCGCAGGTGAGCGTCTATCCGCTCGATGCTTCCGGCCTCGAAGCGAACGTGATCAATGCCGACATCGGTAACCGCAACGTGGAATTGACTCCGACATTCCAAAAGCCGCAGATCGTTGTGAACGAGCAGCAAGGCCCGGAAGCAACCTCCGGCGGGGATATGAACGCATACACCCAGAATCGGCAGATCGGCAGTGGCGGACGCCTCCTGGCGCAGATGGAACAGGACATCCATCCCATCCAGGGTGTTTTTCGCGAGGTGGCGGATGCCACCGGCGGCCGACCGCTGCGCCGCTCCAGTGACATCGCGGGACAGCTGAACAGCGTTGTCGCCGATGGCAGTGCCACATATCTTCTCGGGTTCACGCCCACCCAGCCGGCCGACGGGCAGTATCATCTGTTGACGGTGAAGATGGTGGGCCGGCGCGACGTCCTGCTCCGGTATCGCACCGGCTACAAGTACGACAAGGAGCCGATGAGCCTCAAAGATCGATTCGCGCAGGCAGTCTGGGAGCCGGTGGATGCGAGCGAGATCGGCGTCACCACCAAGGCGATCACCGACGCGGCGGGGCATGCACTGCGGGTGACGGTTGCCGGCTCGGACCTCGATCTCTCGCAACAAAGCGCTCTATGGACAGGAAAGCTCGATATTTTCCTGGTGCAGCGCGATGCCGCCGGACAACACGCCAGGGTGACCGGGAAAACTGTAGGCTTGCGGCTGCGGCCGGCAACTTACCAGCGGGCGGTCAACGAGGGCCTTACGTTCGATGAGCGGATCGAGTCAACCCCGGTCACCGGCTCGCTGCGCGTGGTGGTCGTGGACGTGAACTCGGGGCACATGGGCTCGGTGACTGTACCGACGGCAGCGCTGGAGGCGATGCGGTGAAACTGATCCTCGGACTGATGCTGGTTTCATTTCCTTACGCCGCGACTTACGTCGCCGCAGGACAGGCGCCCGCCACGGGTTCGACTCCTGTTTCTACAACTGCGGGGCAGGCCGCAGCGGTCGCGCCGGCCGCTTCAGTCGATCTGAATGACGTGCGCACAGTCCGACTGGACGTCATCGTAACGGACAAGTCCGGGACACCGATCAAGGGGCTGAAAGCCGAGGATTTCACGATTCTCGACAACAAGCAGCGGCAGACCGTTTCGGTGCAGGAATCTGGGATAAGCCAGGCAGGCGACATTACCGTCGAAGCTTATATATTGATCGACGCCATCAATCCCCAGATATCCACGGTCGCCAGCGAGCGCCACGATCTGACCGCATACCTCGAGGCTGCGGGCACTCTGCCAATTCCCACGTCGCTGGTATTCCTGACCCCGGACGGGCTCAAGATCCAGGGCCAGTCCACCCGCGAGCCGAAAATCCTGCTTGCCAACCTTGAAAGCAATCCGACCAGCACACGGACGTTTCAAAATATCAGTTACTACAGCGCTGAGGCGCTGCGCGAAAAATCCCTGATGGCGATGAACGTACTGGCGGTCAAACTGGCGAAGAAACCGGGGAGAAAACTGGTGATCTGGCTCAGTCCCGGCTGGGGCTCGTTCATCTTCCAGAGTTCGCGCATGTCGCGCAAAAACCAGGAGGAACTGTTTTCGTATGAGGCTTCGCTCTCGGTGGCCCTGCGCGCGGCCCACGTTACGCTCTACAGCGTGGACCCGAACGGAGCCGAATGTGTCACCTGCAGCCGTAACAGCTATTACAAGAACTATCTCAAGGGGCCATTCACGCCGGGAGATGCGGATCACAACGACCTGATGCTGCAGACGCTGGCAGCCAAGACCGGGGGTAAGGTCGTGACCGGGAAGAACGACATCGCCGGCATGATCGACGACTGCCTGGTTGACGCGCGGCATTACTACGTCTTGACGTTCGAAGCGCCGCCGGCTGGGCGCGAGATAACATTTCACGAGCTCAAGGTGGAGGTCGACAAGCCCGGAGCGCAAGTGCGCACCGCCACCGGGTACTACACCCTTCCAGAGGTTCAGGCCGAGAAGGCAAAACCGTAGGCCGGGACTGGTAGGCCGGGGTTTTAACCCCGGCAAACCAGATGCATCAACTCCGGCGGCCTTTAGGCCCTGAGGCATGCTTCTGATTTTGCCCATTGACGGTCTTCACCTGACCGTGGCCAACACGCGTCAGGTGGCAATCGCGCAACAAAAGCGGCCGCTCCATATGTGGGAGCGGCCGCTTCTTTTTGAACGCGAAATGCTGCGCTGGCTTACCGCGCGCCGGCCAGGGAAGGCCGCGGGTCGAGTTTGCCGTTGGCGTAGCCCTTGGCCATCTCCGAGATCGGGATGGGAGCGTAATCTCCGGCGTGTCCGGCCTGGCCGAATTCGCGCATCCGTTCCGCCACTACCTTGTGCATGGCATCGCGGGCGGGCTTCAGGTAGTCGCGGGGATCGAATTTCTCCGGCGTTTCCCAGAGCACCTTGCGGATGGCGCCGGTGATGGCGAGGCGATTGTCGGTGTCCACGTTGATCTTGCGCACGCCGTTCTTGATGCCGAGCTGGATCTCTTCAACCGGGACGCCCCAGGTCTGTTTCAGCTTGCCGCCGTACTTGTTCACGATGTCCTGCAGATCCTTGGGAACGGATGAGCTGCCGTGCATCACCAGGTGGGTGTGAGGCAGGCGGCGGTGAATCTCGATGAGAACGTCCATCTTGAGCACCGAGCCGTCCGGCTTTTTCGTAAATTTGTAAGCGCCGTGGCTGGTGCCGATCGCGAGCGCCAGGGCGTCGACGCCGGTGCGCTCGGCAAACTCAACCGCCTGGTCGGGATCGGTGATGTGTTCAAGGCCCGATCCTCCCGCCCCGTGGCCGTCTTCCACGCCGCCGAGCACGCCGATCTCGCCTTCGACCGTGATGCCGCGCTCGTGAGCATAGTCGACCACCTTGCGGGTGACTTCGACGTTCTGCTCGAACGTCGATGGAGTCTTGCCGTCTTCGAGGAGCGAGCCATCCATCATCACGCTCGTGAAGCCCAGCGCGATAGCGCTCTTGCAGGTTTCAAAGCTGTTGCCGTGATCCTGGTGCAGAGCCATGGGAATGTTGGGATGAAGTTCGTTGGCGGCCAGCATCAGGTGGTAGAGGTAGCGGTCTTCCGCAAAAGCCCGGGCGCCGCGGCTGGCCTGGACGATGACCGGTGATTTGGTCTCCTCGGCTGCGGCCATGATGGCCTGGATCTGTTCCATGTCATTGACGTTGAAAGCACCGACGCCATAGCCGCCCTTGGCGGCTTCGTCGAGGAGTTGCCGCATTGTCACGAGAGCCATAGAAATTCTCCTTCTGGTGCAAGCTCCAGCCGGCGTAGCTCTCAAAAAACAGTCCGGCCCGGCGGCGAGAACCGCAATCGTGATTATGGTAGCAGAGCTTGGCAATCCCACCGTGTGGCCGGCAGCACACCACGATCACGGAGGCCAGCCCGCCAGGAACCCGTCGCACACCATGCCGCCGGATTTATCGCCCTTGCTGTGTTTGGATCACGGACGCAAGGGCATGGTTTCGTAAAACCAATCGGGACGTGTGGAATAATCGCCCGGTGACTTCCGCCGCCGCCAATCCGCACAGCTGGTATCTGCTGGCGTGCGTGGCCGGAACGGTGCTCACGCTGCTGGTGCTGATTGCCCGGCTGCGGCTGCACCCGGCCTTGGCGCTCATGATCGGTGCCCTGGGGCTGGGCGTGGCATCGGGTATGCCGCTGGCCCAGGTGCCGCTTTCGTTCACCACCGGCGTCGGCAACCTGATGGGCCACATCGCCATCATTCTGGGCCTGGGCGCAGTGCTGGGACGGCTGCTGGCCCGCTCGGGCGCGGCTACCGCGTTGGGCAGCTTTATGGTAGAGATGTTCGGCCCGGGGGGCGTCTCCTGGGCGCTGCTGATTCTGGGCATCGTGGTGGGCATGCCGGTGTTCTTCGAAGTCGGCCTGGTGCTGCTGATGCCCATCGTGATTGCGGCGGCGCGACAGAGCGGGCGGCCACCGATTCTAGTTGGAATTCCACTGCTGGCCGGGCTCTCGATCATGCACGGTCTTGTTCCGCCGCATCCGGCCGCCATGCTGGCCGCGACCCAGTACCACGCCGACCTGGGACGCACCATTTTCTGGGGACTGATCGTGGGAATTCCGGCCGGAGTGGTTGCCGGGCCGCTTCTGGGATCGGTGCTCACCCGGCGGTGGCTGCGGAAAACAGCCCCGCGCGCAGACAGTGCAACTGGCGCCGAGCCCGTGCTCTCCCGGGTCCGAGAATCCGGACCTGGGGCACCCGGCGGCCACGAAACTGGGTCGTCCGAACCTGTTCCTGAGCCAGCCGGGCCGGCACGGGCCGCCTGCGCGATCCTGCTGCCGATCGCGCTCATCTTTCTGGGCAGTTGGGCAGAGGCGCTGGCCGCGCCGGGCAGCGTCTTCAACCGTCTTCTTCACTTCATCGGCAGTCCCGATATTGCTCTCCTGATCGCGGTTCTCGCCGGGCTGGTCATTCTGGGGCCGCACATCCAGACCGGCCGCCACCATGGCCGGGAACTGCTGCGGAAGCTCACCACGGAATCGTTCGAGCCCATCGCCAATGCCATGGTGATCCTCTCCGCAGCGGGCGGGCTGAGCGGAGTGTTGCGGGAATCGGGCGCGGCCCAGGCCACGGTGGGCCTGGCGATGGGCGCGCATATGCCGCCGCTGGTCCTGGCGTGGCTCCTTGCCGCCGTGGTACGGGTTTCAATGGGCTCGGCGACGGTCGCGATGGCTGTGGCTTCCGGGGTGCTCGCGCCGCTGGTGGAACACGCCGGGGTGCGTCCGGAACTGCTGGTGCTTGCGACCGGGTCGGGGTCGCTGATGCTCTCGCACGTCAACGATTCAGGATTCTGGCTGGTTCAATCGCTGTTCAACCTCGAAATGAAGCAGACCCTGGCCACCTGGTCGGTGGTGGAGACGGTCTTGTCGTTGGCGGGGCTGGTTGGAACCATTGTGGTGTCGGCGGTGCTGCGGTAGACAGGATTGTTTCCTTCACGATCGCGGCCCGGCGATTTACATTAGCTTGATCCGATTCTCATCTGCGAAAGGCCGGTTCCTATCGTGAGGGTTCCCTCTCTTTGTGCCTCGTGGGCCGCGGCTCTGGTCCTGACTTCCGTACTCGCAGTGGCGCAGAATGGCGCGCCCAAACCGAAATATCCCAATTTCCCCAGCGAGACGCCGGCCGAGCTCAAACCAGCCACCTCGGGCTTCGACTATGCGCGCCGGGAGGCCATGATTCCCATGCGGGACGGAGTGCGGCTGCATACCGTGATCCTCATTCCCAACGGCGCGAAGCCTGCCCCCATTCTGCTGACCCGCACCCCGTATGGCGCCGATGTACTGACCGCGAACCTGCACAGCGCCCACCTGGGAGCATCGCTCTACGGCTATGACAACGCCACCGACGTAATCGTGGAAGGCGGCTACATCCGGGTGGTGGAGGACATCCGCGGCAAGTATGGCTCCGAGGGCGATTACGTAATGAACCGGCCCCTGCATGGGCCGCAGAATCCCAGCCCCGTCGACGAATCGACCGACACCTACGACACCATCGACTGGCTGGTCAAGAATGTCGCCGAGAGTAACGGCAAGGTAGGCATCCTGGGCATCTCCTACGACGGGTTTCTGCCCCTGATGGCGGTGGTTCATCCCCACCCGGCGCTCAAGGTTTCTGTGCCCATGAACCCCATGGTGGACGGTTGGATGGGCGACGACTGGTTTCACAATGGGGCCTTCCGCGAACAGAACATGCCCTACATCTACGAGCAGGAAGGAACGCGCGACAACGACGCAAAGTACAAGTGGTGGTCGGCGCACTTCGACGACTACGACGAGTACATGAGCGCCGGCTCGGCGGGCGAACTGGGCCGCCGCCATGGGCTGGAGCAGATGGGCTTCTGGAAGAAGATCCTCGACCACCCCGGCTATGACGCTTTCTGGAGCGACCAGGCCATGGACAAAGTGCTGGCTGCCGATTTTGCCGCCGAGGGAATCAAGGTCCCCATGATGCTGGTGCACAGCCTGTGGGACCAGGAGGATATTTACGGCGCGCCCGCTGTCTATAAGGCCATCAAGCCACTCGACAAGAACAACGACAAGGTGTTCCTGGTCCTGGGGCCATGGCATCACGGACAGGAGATCGAGGACGCGGCCTCGCTGGGCGCGATCCGCTTCGGGTCGGACACCGGGACCTGGTTCCGCCAGAATGTCCTGCGCCCGTTTCTGGACCATTACCTGAAAGACGACGCGCCGGCGGACGACGAAGTAGCAAAGGTGACGGTGTTCGAGACGGGCGTGAACCGCTGGCAGAAGCAGGACGCGTGGCCAGTCGCTCCGGCGATGAAGCTGCTCTACCTCGAGGCCGGCCTCAAGCTGAGCTTCTCGCCCGCCGCCGGCGATTCCCCCCTGGCCGCCTACGACGAGTACGTCTCCGATCCCGCCAGGCCGGTTCCCTTCCGCGCGCGTCCCAGCCAGCCCATCGGGTACGACCTGCCGCTCACCTGGCCCGAATGGCTGGTCGATGACCAGCGGGAGGCCTCGGGGCGGACGGACGTGTTGAGCTACACGTCGGATGTGCTGACGGAGCCGGTGCATATCGAGGGGCAGCCGATCGCCAACCTGGTCGCCTCCACCAGCGGCACGGATTCTGACTGGGTCGTGAAGCTGATCGATGTGTATCCCGACGAGGTCGCCGGCCAGCCGGGCCTCGGCGGCTACCAGCTTGCGGTTGCGATGGACATCTTTCGCGGCCGCTACCGGGAGAGCTTCGCGTCACCCAAGCCGATCGAGCCGGACAAACCGCTGGCCTATCGCTTCGCCCTGCCGCCCGCGAATCATGTCTTTCTGCCCGGCCACCGCATCATGGTGCAGGTACAGTCGAGCTGGTTTCCGCTCTACGACCGCAATCCGCAGACATTTGTGGAGAACATCTTCTGGGCCAAGTCCGGCGACTACAAAAAGGCCACGCAGCGCGTGTACCACGCGCCCGACGCGGCGAGCAGTATCGAGTTACCGGTGGTGACAGTGAACTGAAGGGCTGTAACTTCCGGTTAAAACCCACCATCCGGGAGTGATCCTGAATGTTCTAGTTGCCTCGGCACTGGTATGCATCCTTGTAGCTTTGGTCCCAGCATTTGAGCAGCCCATCGACAACTCTCAGATTAGTCTTGTTTCCGTCTGTCTTTGGGCCTATCGCAATTTGTTCCCGTTGGAATCGCACAGACTCTTTATCCCGCTTGAGAAATCCGATGGTTGCAAGCACATACGCATTCCACGATAGGACCTGATCCCTCTCCGCGCCCTCACCTGGGTCCAAAGAACTGAAAAAGCGCCGAATGGCGACACGTAGGGCACCTGCCATCGCGTATAACTGACCGGCATGGAAAAATAACGCACCTCGATTGTCTCCTTTATTTTCGGATCGGACGTCGTCGAGATTGTACACATCGAGGAGCATTGCGGCTTGGAGGGTACAGCCTCTTTGATCCAGCGCGCGCCATCCGCCATTCATATCTTGGTCGAATCGAGAGACGCTCTTATCCAATTAGGTCTGCAATTCGGCTGGTCCGAAGCTGCATCCCGATGTATTCGCCGACTGCCTTGGTTTCG
>Ga0206794_1095_pt1 | contig 24927 bp, 22 predicted proteins | sample Alteio_BWOrgCont_70_FD_152877 | JGI IMG/M metagenome (GOLD analysis project Ga0206794, IMG submission 152877) | Enriched cells from forest soil in Barre Woods Harvard Forest LTER site, Petersham, Massachusetts, United States -... | ecosystem: Environmental > Terrestrial > Soil > Temperate forest >...
CGACCTTATGACCTGCTGATTCCAAAGCGGTCTTAAGGCATTCTATTGTCTTATGCCCGTCGAGCTCAGCAGATGCATCGATAGGGTCATCATGAGACCCTTGCCAGTCACTCTTTAAATCGTATGTAATCCCTACTATTTTACCAATATAATGTGTTCAATTTATCAAAAATACACCAAAATGCCATAAAAATTTTTAAATATGGTCTAAAAAGGCACGCAGATCATTGATCGGCCGGATCTTGATAATGACAGGGACAAAACCGGAAGTGTTTTTAAATTGCGCAAGCATGGCAGGGTCGAGATGAAATATGATCCCTTCACTGTCCCCCGACTCCGACCGGGCCGTTTTAGTCTGTACATTCATACGCGCAGGGGTTAGATCAATACCTCCAGGTCCGTTGGGGAAAGAAGACATTGCTGAATCATGGGCCGGGGCAATTTCAAATAATACTGTGAACGCTGTATGCCCGTCATGACTACTAACTTCTAATTTACCTCTCATTTCCTCGATCAGATCAGGAATAATATATAACGCATTCCCTTTTTTACCATAGTCTCCTTGAATTTTCCCTCTAGATAACCCTCCAATCCATAACATATTTGATGGTGACTTTAGAATACTTTCCAGATCTTCCCGGGTTGCCAGAGTTACCGGATTGCTTTCAGCTATTTCTGTACCTTTGATGGCATATCTTCCTTCACGACCGACTATTTTCATCAATCTATCTTGATCAAAATATTCCCTTAACCTATTTTCCAACTTCACATAGTCAATGCCCCCTCCATTGTTCGTGATCCTTACACCAGCCATTCCATCCTTCTTGATCAATTCAATCTTTATCCTCTCCTTCCCTTTCCGTTCATCCAAAGCATTCTCAATTAATTCTAAAATGGTCCACCCCAGGTCACTCTCATAAGACACCATGACCCCCCTGTCCTCTTCAAACCCGATTTTATCGACTTTGTCAACATGATCATAAATGTAAGTATCCAAAAGCTCATCAATCATATCCCGCAAAGAAACTTGAACCATCGCAGCATTAACAGTATCTTTTTGGCTAGATAGAATAATGTCCAGCAATTGCCCGTCCCCATTGCTTTTTAAATGGATTTGTGTGTACCCTGCCTGATACCATGGAACAATGAGCGGCATTCTTGCCCAAATACCCTGGAATGTATTTTCAAATTTCGCATACTTCTCCCTCATCTGAGCTTTTACATGCTCCCATGGAAAATCTTCCAACGTTGTGATGGGAATATTGAATAAATATTCCCTCCATTCAGGTCTTTGTTTTAAATAACGTAAATGATCCAAGATAGCCCGCCTTGAGGGTTCATTAAGGATGCCGGCTATACGGATCTGTGATGATTTTCTTCGTAATTGATCCACCTTATCAACGTATCTCACGATCCTTGAACTGATACCAAGTCCTGTAAGATTAAGCACCCGATGGGCTTCTTGAGGCATGACAAGATTATCAAAATAAATGCCTTTGACCAACAAAGAGTCCTGCTGATCATCCGTAGCCCAGGACCCTTTGAATAAAACATGCGTATCATTGTTGCCTATGAGCGCATCACCTTTTCTCAACAGATCAGACCCCTTATACTTTAACCGCAGGTTGACAGAAGCATCTTTCGCATCGGGATCAACAGAAATAGTGAGACGTTCATACTCTTTGTTCTTAACAATCAGGGGGTCCGTAGCCGAGAGAATAACCGCATCCCCTAATACATTTAATTTCAAATCATCGCCTTCTTTCACCAAACGAATAGACCCGTCGGTTAACAATCTGCTCCCCAATGATTTGACTTCATGATTACCTTCTCCCTGGGTATTGATCCGATACGTACCAGAACCGATCTTTATCCTGATCTCCTGACTGTTGGGTACGCTCCCGATCCAAAGGGTTTGGCCATTGGACAATTGGACGGATGATGCCACCTGGGTTCCATCGATCATGCCGCGAAAAAGTGATGCGGGAGGTTCATTCGAAAGCATGGCGTCATCCGCATCTGAAAATGACGAAGATTGATGTATCCCAAGACCCTTCATAATGGCAGCTCTAAGATTATCAACTAGACGATCAATCTTTTCATCGGGAAGATCTAATCGGGCCAAAACTTGAGGACCATATTGATTGTTTTCCGCCTGTGTTATTTTTGTAATTCTACGGGTCACTTTTTCTCTATTACTTCTGAAATAGCTTCTTATGGACAGATATCCTTTTTTAAAACCCTCAAGATAAAACGGAAGATTATCCATAAATATATGTCGATGTTGCGGTAAAACTTGACCAGCCCAAGCTAGAATGAATTTTGTAGCTTCATCAATGTCTTGCTCCGGTTCTTTCTTTAAATAATCCGGTTTTAAAACATTTTCACGATCGATATTAAAGACTGCTCTTTTGGCCGGAGGGAATATGTCACTTATATCCAATCTATCTAAACGGTGTTCACTTACAATTAAATTCCTCGGACGATCAGTCATTCCCAAAATATGGGCTTCGGACAGGGAAATCCCTAACGAAAAAAATAATTTCTCCCGATCTTCAAATGACATCTGAGTCAAATCCTCAAACATAACATCCGTGATCTCCCGCCCTGTTATTTCACGTATATAGATATATTTTTTGCCTTCAAAAACCCAAGGAATAGGGGCATTGATCGTTGCTAAAAGCTTTGTCCCACCCAAATGGCTAAAATAATCTACCGGTTGTCTATGCGTTTTATCTTTCATCACCATTCTTAAGGGGATACCGCTTTTATCAATGACGTACGCTACAAAAGGCTGAGATGCCGCCGCTATTTCGTCAAATTTATATATTTGAACTTTTCCTCCACGGTCTTTTAAGAAATTACTTCCCGGCGCATCAATTTTAAGCTGATCCAAAAGCATCATCTGTTCTTTAGGGGTGGTGTCTAAATATATTTGACGGCGGGTTCTTTGTAAAAGATCCGTATCCTCACCTAAAAAGATCAGTCTTCTTACATCCTCAAATATCCTTAAAAGTTCGGGATGAACTCCTCCGGGAGTTTCATGCAATTCATTCTCAATGACCTTGATTTCTTTACGCTGCGATCCCGGAATAAATTTATCATCAAGGAAAGCATTGATATCTTCGATCGCTTCTAAATAATAAATTTCGGTAAACTCCGGCGTTTTATGGCTCCTGACGATCGCCAGCAGGATCTCCGAAGCAGCATTGCTCCGTGAGTAGCGTTTGAGCTTTCTTAATCCATTGAAATATCCTTCAATAAATTCTAATTCATCAAATGAGGCTTCTCCTGATTCAACATGGTCTGTCACTGCCTTATAAAGATCGAGCATTTCCAAATGATGGACACCCACTTGTTGATCTCCTGGTGTCATAAATTGATCTAAATATGATAAGATCTCGACACCCGCTGATTTAAAATCTTTACTTTTCAAAGACCCAATGATACTGTCGATCTTTTCTTTGTGCTGGGCTTCACTCATAGCCCGATCCTCGCGGTCAATGTCCGGACTTACCTGCATTGATGTTAAGGAAGCTTTGATCTGCCCGGAAAATTTCAGGTCAAAAGCCCCCAATCTATATTTAATGCCGTTCATGATGATCTGCACCACATCATCTTGGGTTAAATTAAATGCCGATATCATTTGGACATATTCATGCATCAAATCGACACCGAAAATAGTTGGATCGTCTGTATTCAATGTAACGATGGGACGATGATGTTTAAATTCTTCTTTTGTCCCTGTATATTCATAAGTAAGGAAATTAGGAAGAGGGTGTTCTTTATAATCCTTAATAGGCCCCAAAAGAACATTACTGGATGGGTTAGCTTCTATAACCACCTGCTTTTCGATCAATTTATTCAAAACAAATCTCTGTCTTTTTCTTATCTCTTCAACTCGTCCGGTATCGTATCTAATGCTGATAACTTCCTTGGGATAAATCTCTTTCATTTTATTGACCAGACTGTAAAATTCTTTTTCTTTTACCGGATCTGCTTGAATGCCGTGAATGATCCCATCGATCAATGGCAAAATTCTACCTCTAATATATTCATTATCGGCAGAATACGATGCTAATTCCTGCCATAAAGCGGTCTCGTTAATGGATAAACCTACAGCATCAAGTTCTTTCTTATAAAATCTTGCGTTCTTAAGGTCATAATAAATCTGGGTCAGTCTTTCACTGATATGTTCATTCTTTACTTTTCCCAAGAATCTTTCCGGATTAACACCAAGGACAAGGCCATGACCAATGCCGGCAGCTCCCATCTCAACAACTTCATCCGCATGGCGGATCCCGCTCTCCAAAGTAACGTCTCTAAAGTCTTCACCAACATGATATGTTAAAGCCAGGGTCTTTTCGTTTCTCAAGAGCCTTTGGGCATTATATTGTTCAATAAGCTCCAGTACTGGCATCATTTGCGTGGGTGATTTCAAGGCCTCATTGTCCGCCACGTCAAAACCAACAATAAATTGCCTCAAATCAGCATGTTCCTCTAAAATTCGTAACAAGACCCTGGTTTGCGCAGCAATTACGTCTGAATCCAAATACCTTTCCACTGTAAAGACCAATCTGGAATCAAAACCTACTTGCCCGTCACTCAGTCTTGAATTTATCTCTTTCCCCGCTTCTTCAAAACCATTTTTGATGGCGTTTATTTTTTCCATCGTTCTTTGATAAATTTCTTCTTCTTTTAAATCAACAGGTACAGTGGCCCTTTGGATCAAAATCTTGACCCCATTTTTATAGTTTTCCAAAGCAATTTGCTTCGCTATTTCCTGGTAAGTCCCTTGTGAACCTCTTGTTAATAAACCGATGATCTTATATATCGTATTAAACCTTTTTAAATCAACCCTGTCCGTTAATTTAAACGTAATATACTTAAAAAAATCTTCTTTTAACAAGGTCAGCAAGTGTTCATTACCCTGATCCGGTAAAAGGGCCCTGGCTTCTTCCAAGATACTCTTGATGTCCACGGGCCTGCCGTATTCTTGAGTTAACTGCTGGTCTACAGTACGCCAATTTAATTCTGTCCTTTTGACGGCTAATTCCCATAAAACTTCTTTCGGTACAGAACTTCCAAAATGCACATGGCCTTCGACAAGCGGAAATCTTCTCAAGAAATCTATTATTTCTTCCGTGTCTGCAAAGCCCGGACTTTGCCCGTTACTGTAAATATTCCGGCTTAAGCTTAGACCGACATCCTGGGGATCGATAACAGCAGACACATCCATGGCCTTGTCATCGGCGGCATCCATAAAATGGCCGTCATGCGTGATGCTTAAAATATTCCCTGTTTTTAATGCACTGTCCGTCATGGCCAGGTCAAAACCGCCGGAAAAATACTTTCTAGGAATGGTCTCTTGGGTCAAAGGGTCAATATCATCTTTGATGTAGTTATAAGCGCCTTTTTTGAAGGCTTGAAGGTAGCGTTGGTAGATGAGCTCGATGTTTAAAGAGTTTTTGTACCCCACCCCTGCTATTTTGTTTTTGTCTGTATAGACTTCTTCCAGGATGCTATCTTTGATCTTCTTCTTGTACCAGGTCGCTAAAATAAGGCTGTTATAGACTTGGCGAAGCTGGGAGAAGTTTTTGTTTTCGTTGATTTCCTTGGTAAGTTCCGGAAGAACTATCTCGCGGACGATATCAGCTCCTACTGAAGCCACGTCATTACGCAGGGCCAAAGGCAATACGGGACTGTGTTTTTGCAATGACAAATAATCCTGCTCCAGCATGACTTTTAATTTCGATTCCACTACATAAGCTGTCCCTGCCTTGGCGTTCTCGTAGACCACCGCTTTTTCGGGGACTATCCAGACTTTATTGAAAGTGCTCACGGGGATATTCGTTGTGCCGAATTTCTTTGCCGCTTCTTCGTAAATCCGTTTCCAGAATTTTTTACCGGTCTCTTCTTCAGGATAGATCAATGATGCCGTGATCTGTTTGAGCATGTAATCTTCGGCCAATAGATCACGACCCATCTCAGTTACGCCAAAGGAGTGCGGGATGATGCGGTCTTTTTCGTAAGGGGAAAGATTCACCCATAGGTCTTTTTCAGGGATGGTCAGGCTGGCAAGGAAATATTTGATCAGTTTGGTGGATTCGGTCTCAAGTTGGGCCCTTGGATTATCGCCTTGGTCCAGAATGAAATCGAATCGAAACGGATTATCAGGATGGACTTTGAGTCCTTTTAAAATAGGAGGGTTAAACTCAGGGCTTAAATGGACCAATATTCCGGGAACGGGTAAATGGAATTCACCTTCAATGCCACCCATTGGTTCTGCTTTGGCGGTTGGGATCGGACCTAAGATATTTACCAAAAAGGCAACAAGAATACCTATGGATGCGGCTCTCTTTACATTTAAATTAAAGGGCATAAACAAAGTATAAACTATGAATCTATATTATGCCAATCGGGCACTGATCAATGGGCCTTGAAGAGATCTAAGGCTGGCAGGACGAGGAGCAATAACGTGAGGATAATTAAGATAACCGTGGTTGACCAACCGATGGCATTCTGCAATTTATTGTTAACATGTTCCCCCATGATTTCCGGATTATTGACCATCAATTGCATCGAGATCAATACCACCGGCAAAAGCATGGCGTTGACGTCCTGGGTCCACAAGGTAATCGCGATCAATGGTGCGTTAGGGATCAGAATGATGACGCAGGCAATGATCAGTATCGCTGCAAATAACGTATAGAATTGGGGTGCTTCCTCAACGCGCTTATCGATGCCTGCATTAAAACCAAATGCCTCACAGATATAAAAGGCGGTGGCCAATGGCAGGATGGTCGCGGAAAATATAGAAGCCACAAAAAGCCCGAAGGCAAAGACCGCTGAGGCCAATGCTCCGGCAAACGGCTTGAGCGCCAGTGCCGCATCCTTGGCTTCATTAATGGTCACATGATTAACATGCAAGGTAGCAGCACAGGCGACCATGATAAAAATAGCCACTGCCACCGTCGCGATACATCCGATAATAACGTCCGCCAAGGCAAGCTTATAATCATCCATAGTAGTGCCCTTTTCAATGACCGCGGACTGCATATAAAATTGCATCCAGGGAGCGATGGTCGTACCTACAATACCCAGCACCAAGATCAAATAATCTTTATCATACTGGATTTGGGGATGGATGAACGCGAGACCCACCTGATGCCAATCCGGTTTGGCAGCCACGGCAGAAACCACATAGGACAAAAGACAAACGCTAAATAATAAGAAAATGCGCTCCGTAACCTTATAATTGCCTTTAGTCACCAGGATCCAAACAGCTATGGCTGTCAGGGGCACGGAGATGTATTTGCTGATGCCAAAGATATTCATACTCCCAGCCACCCCGGCAAATTCAGTAGCTGTGTTCCCGATATCCGCCACCAGTAGACCTAAAAATATCCAGAAAGTGACCTTGATGCCAAAATTCTCCCTGATCAGATCCGCCAGCCCCTTGCCGGTGCAAGCCCCCATCCTTAAATTCATTTCCTGTACTACCAACAAGACAATGAATGAAGGCAAAAGCGTCCAAAGAATAGGATAGCCGTACGTGGCGGCGGCAACAGAATAGGTAGTGATGCCGCCAGCATCATTATCCACACTTCCAGTGATGAACCCGGGCCCCAGAATGGCCAGGAACATCAGGATACTTTTAAAGACACTGTTATCTTTAGCTTTTTGCCAGAAGCTCATAATTTCTCTTTGTATTTAGACCATACCAGGGAGATCAACTCTTCTAAAACGTCGTCAATGGTAATGACACCTTGCATGATCTCCTGTTTGTTAAGCACCGGAATGGACGATGTCTTGTAACGTTCCAAAAGAAGGGCAACCTCTTCAACGCTATCGTCGGTATACACATGGATATTTTCCGGATAACACATGTCGATAAGCAATTTTTCAGGATCTTCATTGATAAATCGCCGCAATGACGTCGTCCCCAAATATTTATGCGCATCATCAACAACGTAAAGGAAGAATATGCTTCCGGGGAAATTGGCATTGTCCTTGATCTTCTTGATCCCATCAGCAACGGTGGCATCAGGTTTTAAATACAAGTATTCGGTGGTCATCAACCCGCCGGCGGAATTCTTGTTGAAACTGAGGAGTTTCCTCAATTTCTTATTGGTCTCTGAGCCCAAAAGCCCCATCAGCTCATGCGTCTTTTCACGCGGCAATTTCATCAGCAGGTCAGTCGCCTCATCCGCAGGGATGTTGGTGATCAAATGGGCCACTTCGTCCTCACTGAGATGTTCAGCAAGTTCTGCTTTATAGATCAAGGTCATATCGGTAAAGACCTTGTTTTGTAAAACAGCGTCCATTGATTTAAATAACGATACCCTGGCAAAAATATCCAGGTCCTGGACAATATCCGCCAAAGCGGCCGACGGGATGCTGTTCAACTTATTCTTGGTGACTTCCAGCTTTAAGACGCTCTTCATACGCCCGAGTTTGGGCAGGATCTGGGTGGCTTTCCAGGGAATTAATTCTTCATGGGTCAAATACGGTGATTTAGAATTGACCAAAAAGACCAGAAGATCAACGATGCCCATCCATCCTAATCGACGGAAAATAGCCCGCAATCCCACATCCACGTGGGCGGCATAAAGCTGGTTCTCCACGCGCAGCAAATGGATATCATTGACCCGCACCACACGCTGATCATCAATATCAACGACCTGCTGGTCAAAAATATCACGGCGCAAGGTAAAGTCGCATTTAGGGATATCCTTGGTGAATTTGATCCGGTCCCCGTTGATCTTAAGGCGGACTTCCTCTTCAATGTAGATGATGTCCTCCCAATTGATCTTTGCGTATTCCCGATTAAGAGACCCCCGCCGCAAGATCAATTCGCTGGCCTTAGGATAAAGGTCTGCGAAAGGATTCATGGCGATATCATGTAAACGGCCGACCCACTGACCCTTGGCGTCAATAATTTCCAAACCGATGGTTTGTGAAAAATAGAGGAAAAGTTTCATAATTTACCGACTAATACCGACGTTCACGCGTTGACAAATATTTTCTACCGGACAAGTGGAGCACAGCGGTGAAATGGGTTTACATACATTCTGTCCCCAAGTCACCAGCAAGGCATTATATTCGATCCAATAGGCCTGTGGCAATTTCTTCCTTAAAGCAAATTCCGTTTCATCAGGCGTCTTGGTTTTGATGTACCCCAGGCGATTGGAAATGCGATGCACATGGGTATCAACGCATATCCCCGGTTTGCCAAAACCTTCGGTCAAAACCAGGTTCGCGGTTTTACGGCCCACCCCTTTAAGAGTTAAGAGTAATTCCAGGTCATCAGGGACCTTGGAGTCAAAACGCTGGATCAAGCCTTGGCAGATATCATGGATACGCACAGCCTTGGTCTTATAAAATCCCACCGGATAGATCAATTTTTGAAGTTGAGCAACAGGGACCTTAAGCATCCCTTGCATCGTATCCGCACGGGCAAACAGGCGTTCGCAGGCAGGTAAGGTCGTTTCATCACGGGTCCGCAGGCTCAACAGGCAGGAAATAAGCACTAAAAAAGGGCTCTTGAATTTCTTGCCGACCAGGGTCACCGAAGGATCAGGCAGATCCCGCATGGCGACCTTCAATAGCTTGATCACTGCTGCGATCTGATCGTTATTTAAAAGACTCATAGATCGCTAAAGACATACCCCATGTCTTCAAGGGTGGAATAATCTTCGCGCCAGTTGGAAGAAGATTTCACAAACAGTTCAAGGAACACCTTGCTATCAACCAGATCTTCCAATTCACGGCGTGCCTCGCTGCCTGCCTGCTTTAAAATAGCGCCGCCCTTGCCGATGACGATCTCTTTCTGGGATTCACGCTCGACTAAGATGGCTGCCCGGATATGCAGGACATTCCCTTTTTTAGGCTGCACCCCCTCGATGATCACCGCGATCGAATGAGGTATTTCTTCGCGCATTAAAAGGAATAATTTTTCCCGGATCAGATCTGCCATGGCCATGCGCTTGGGGAAATCAGTGATCGCATCCTCCGGGTAAAGAAACGGGCCCTGCGGCATTTGCTCAAATAAAAGATCAACCAATTTCTTGACGTTGGTTCCCTTAAGGGCAGAAAGTGGGAATAATATTAAATCTTTCATCTCCGTCATCGGCACCCCGCGGATTTCTTCCCAAAGCTTGATATACTCCGGGACAAATTTACCCTTGGTAATATCGATCTTGTTCAAACCCACGATAATAGGTTTGCCGCATTTATTAAGACGGCTGATCACATGTTTTTCTTCCAAGCCTGTTTTTTCGCTCGCATCCACCATATGAATAACTGCATCGACACCATCAATGCTTCCTAAAGAAGCCTTATTCATGTATTTATCAAATTTATCTTTCCCCGCATGTATGCCCGGCGTGTCGATAAAAACGATCTGCCCCCGCTTGTCCGTCAATATTCCCTTGATCTGATTACGCGTCGTTTGCGGCACGTTGGAAACAATGGATATTTTCTCACCCACGATGGCATTGATCAAGGTAGACTTGCCCACATTGGGCCTGCCGACAATGGCCACCATGCCGCTTTTTAATTTATTATCTTTCATCAGTTTCTATACCTCCAAACAGCGACCACCACTCCGGTAAATAAAACCAAATTAACGATATTATAACAACGCCACACTGCGTCCGTGGAGGTGAAGCCTGAAGGGGCCATCAACAGTGAGCATACCCACACCCCCATCGCCCAATAGATCGATATGTCCGCTGAAGAACGCCGACGGATGATCTTGACGATCAAAGGAATATTAAAGAAGGGCAAGATGATTGCCGCCAAAAGACCAATTATTTTCACGATCGTTCCTTGATCATGTCAGCGCAAAGAACTTGACCAGCACCTTCATGCGTTCCTCAACGTCACGCAGCGATAAAGAGGCCGTATGGGCCATGCCAAAGCCCTGCACATTAAATGAGGCAACGGTAGTGGCATAGAGCAAAGCCTTGCGTAACGTCTTATCATCGAGTTTATTAGTCTTACTTAAATATCCCATCAGTCCGCCGGCAAAGGTATCGCCGGCACCGGTGGGGTCTACGACCTTATCAACCGGATAGGCAGGAAAAGAGAACATCACCCGATCACTGTAAAATAATACACCATGCTCGCCTTTTTTGATGACGATCATGCGCGGCCCCATCGCCCGAAGGCCTTTGGCGGCCATGATCAAATTATTTTCCCCTGTAAGCGCCCTGGCCTCGCCGTCATTGGCCACAAATAAATGCACCATCTTCATCAAACGGCGTAATGATTTTTGTTTATGGGTGATCCACAGGTTCATGCTGTCCAGGCCGATCAAACGGGGTGACCTCAAGTGCTTGAAAAGTTGTATTTGCAAATCCGGATCAAAATTCGCCAGAAAAACATTAGACATGTTCTTTTGATGCTCTTTTAATTCAGGTATATAGGTCTGCAAGACCCCTAACTCTGTGGCCAAGGTCAAAGCTGTGTTCAAATCTCCCTTTTTATATTCCCCCCGCCAGCGGAAAGTTTTGCCCCGCTCGACCTTCAGTGATGAAAGATCAATGCCCTTGCGCTTCAAGAAATCCAGGTGTTTGACAGGAAAATCTCTACCGACGACCGCCACCATATGCACGTCTGTAAAAAGCCTGGCGGACATGGCAAAATGCGCGGCAGAGCCGCCTAACATGTCTTTTTTAGCCCCTGAAGGTGTTTTCACATGGTCTAACGCCACGGTGCCTAAAACCACTAAACCCATATCTATTCTCCTATAATTTTAACCAATACCCTCTTGTCCCGTCGGCCGTCGAATTCGCCGTAAAAAATCTGTTCCCAGGGGCCGAAATCCAGTTTTCCCTTAGTGATGGCCACTACCACGTCCCTGCCCATCACCTGACGCTTTAAATGCGCGTCGGCATTGTCTTCACCTGTATCGTTATGCCTGTACTGTGTGACCGGGGCATGCGGTGCTAATTTTTCAAGCCACGCATCATAATCCTGCAACAGCCCGCCTTCATCGTCATTGATATAAACGCTGGCAGAGATATGCATGGCATTGACCAGGCACAACCCCTCTTGGATGCCGCTTTTATCGACGGCTGCCTGTACCTGCTGGGTGATATTAATATACGCCCGACGGGTTTTAGTATGGAACCATAATTCTTGGCGATACTGTTTCATGCGTGCTTGGTAGGTTTTCTCTTTTTTTCCAACTGTTTGATGTATTGCTGAAAATGCTCGTCCTTAAGCAAATTATCCAGGTCCGTATCGCCTTTCAAATGCTCAAAGTCATCATAACCGAAATCAATGGCCTTGGTCAAGGCGGCCAGGGCCGCGCGGGTCTGGTTAAGAAGAGCGTAGGAACAGGCCAGATTATAAAACACCAGCGCATCTTCCGGCCTCAAATGGGAAAGTTTAATGTCCACATCCAAGCCTTTTTGCCAAAGACCTGCCCTGGTGTACAAATCCCCGATGGCGCTAAGCGCCTCTATAAAATTGGGCGTTTCTTTGATAATGTTCTCATAAAATGCGATTTCAAAATCAATGTCTTCTTTTTTACGTGAGATCTTTGGCGCATGCTCCTTACGCATGGTTGGTCCTTTCTTAAAAGATTCTTTATTTTTTCTTCAAATATTTTTTAATACGGGCAATCGCTTCATTTAAATTTTCATAACTTGAAGCATAGGAGATCCGCACATGGCCCGCACAGCATTTACCGAAAGCGTCCCCCGGGACCAAAGCTACTTTTTGCTGCAACAGCAAATTCCTGGCAAAATCGATCGAACTCTCGCCTGTTATTCTGATCGAAGGAAAAGCATAAAAAGCCCCTTGCGGCATATGGCAGGTCATCCCGATATCATTTAAAGCACCGACGATGTAACGGCGGCGGCGGTCATATTCCTTTTTCATGGCCTGCACGTCCGCGGCTGAATTCTTTAAGGCCTCAATGGCGGCCATCTGTCCGGTGATCGACGCGCATAACATGGTGTACTGATGGATCTTGGTCATGGCGCCGATAATGTCCTGGGGGCCGCAGGCATAGCCGATACGGAAACCCGTCATGGCATAATTCTTGGAAAAACCATTCAGGTAAATGACCCTGCCCTGCATCGATGGCAAGGTGGCCATCGGCGTGTGTTCAAAATCATAGGTGAGTTCATCATACAGCTCATCCGAGATGACCAGCATGTCGTGTTTCTTAATGACCTTAGCAATGGCTTCCAGTTCTTTTTTGGAATACGATGTGCCCGTCGGATTACATGGATACCCCAGCAGGATGCCGCGCACCCCTCGACCCGCCGCTTGATCGATCTGCTGCGGTGTCACTTTAAAACCATTATCCAGAGACGTTTTAAGAAATACCGGCACCCCGCCTGCCAATTCCACCACCGGTCCATAGGCCACATAGCAGGGCTCAGGGACCAATATCTTCTCGCCGGGGTTAAGGATGGCCCGCATCGCCAAATCCAGGGCCTCGCTGACACCAACGGTGATCAATATCTCTTCTTCGGCATCATAACTCAAACCATGGCGCTTTTTCAAAAGTGCCGCGATGCCGCTGCGCAGCTCGATCATTCCCTTATTGGAAGTGTACGAAGTATATCCCTGTTCGAGGGATTCGATGGCCCGCGCGCGCACATGCCAGGGCGTGACAAAATCCGGTTCTCCCACACCGAGGGAGATAACGTCCTTCATGCCCAGGACCAAATCAAAAAATGCCCTTATCCCTGAGGGTGCTAATTGGTCGACCCGTTTCGAAATTCTCATTCAATACCTCTAATACGAAATATTCTGCCTGCGTTCATTCTTAGGATGTTTAAAGACCTGGCCTTCTTCTTTGTATTTACGCAGTAAAAAATGAGTGGCTGTCTGGCGCACATTGGCCATGGATGACAGTTTCGCGGCGACAAAATCCGCCACGGTGTGGATGCTTTCCCCTTCAACAACCACCAGGAGGTCATACCCGCCGGAAAGCAGATAACAACTTTTGACCTCGGGGTAACTGTATATCCTTTCGGCAATGCTGTCAAAGCCAACGTCTTTCTGAGGGGTTATGGACACCTCGATCAAGGCGCGCACTGTCGTCGAAGTATTTGGCTTAACTTTAGACATGTACCATTTCCTTTCATGGAGTGCTTACAAAAGTTGCATCCTTGCCTTTAACAAAATCCACCCGGCGCTCCAGTTTGGCCACCTGGTCCCTTAAAATATCTATGTCCTCACGCAAGACCTTGATCTTATCGCGCATTTGATTGTTGCGCGCATCCGTCTGCACCATTTCGTGGACCAGTTTCTTCTTTTGGGCCTGCCATGACATGGCCATTAAGGAGGATTCCCTTAATTGATCCAAACGCATCTCATAAGCGTATATTTTAGCCTCAAGAATTTCTTTACGCCTTTTAAGTGTATCGAACATGCGCCCATTGGCCTGGGCCAGGGTCGTATCAGAAGACCTCTTTTCATGCTGCAGTTTCTGCAAACGCAAAATATCCAGATGGGCTTCCAGCTGCCTGTTCTCTGAATCCAGTGCATCCACATTCAAGTCCTGGGTTTTCCCGCCTGTTTTTAAGGTACCCAGTTCATTTTCCAGGAGAACTTCCTGCTTATTTTGGTCCTCGAGCTGTTTACGCAATTGGATCAACTGATCATCAATTTTAGGCTGCGGTGTATTTTCAGCAACAGTGGCTTGCTCATGCTGTGCTTGCTGATGAAGTTCAATATCCGAAATTGTATATTTCAACTGTTGGATCTTTTGGTCCAGGTCAGACTTTTTCCTTTGTAATCTTCCCAATTGTTCATCATAGGCCCTGGCCTGCTGTTTTTTTACGCTGATGATCCGGTTGAGTTCCTCAATACGGGCCTGCTGGTCTGTCCTGCCATGCCTCTCTTTGATAAGGCGGGCCAACTGTTCATTTTTATTCTTCTGATCGCCGATCGATCGTTGTAATTGCTGGACCTGCCCTATTAACTGCTGGTACTGGACCTGCAATCCATCGTTCTCGACCAACAAGGTTTGGGCTTTGGATTTGATCACATCCAGGGTCAATTGCCATTGCTCCGGCACCGCCGGCATCTGTTCAGGCTCCTGGGCCCCGGCATCAAAGCCCCCGCACAATAAAAGCACTAAAATAAAGGATTGGCCAAACCTCATGGCTTAATTATAACGGGTTATTCCCGAAGGGGCAAGGATGAGGAAATAAATTTCATGATGGTTTATTGCTGACGAACACAAAGCCTTTAACCCGGCCGGTCGGATGGTCTAAAACTTTGGAAGTCATTCTTGCGGCATCTTCGGGGGAACACTGGTCCTCGAAGGCCACGATCAGCCGGCGGCTGGGTTGGGCGCGATTATGCACCTTGGCCACCGGCTCCTGTCCTAAAAAACAGCCTTTGGTATAAGACACATATTCATGCTCGTGCACATTAAGGATAAATTCATCCGCTTGATAATCTATGCCCATCAAAGGGATCTTGTGATCGAGACGGAAAAATGTGAACTCTTCGTCGCTGATACTATTGACAACATCTTCTGATGTCCAGACGGTTTGAAGGGAACCCAGATCAATATACGCACAGTGCCCGCTGGGGACCAGGCTCACATGGCTCAGTTTTACATAACGTTCCAAATGCTTTAAAAGAACATCCACGGCGAGCGTAGGCACGCTGATCAGAAATTCATCGTCGCTGATCCTTGTTTGGCGAAAGGTGGCGATGATGCGGCCATGCTGGTTTAGAAAAGCATTCAGCGGGGCGTCCAAGGTGTTAGAGGTGATCCCCTTTAAGAATCCGGAAGCGAAATTCCCTGTTTTCTGGTCGGCAGAGCCAGCAACCTTGAGCGCCTTAATACTTAAAACAGTATCTGGAAGTTTGTATAATTGCATCATTTTCTGATCATCTGGCGGGCCAAGGTCAAAGCCTCGGCTTTTGTTTTAATTTTACCTAAAGCTGCCGCTTCTTCAACGGCCGAAAGGATCTTTCCAAAAAGTTCCGAAGGTTTTAACTTCAACACCTTGATCAGGTCATTCCCGGTCAACAGGCGTAGTTGAGGTTTTTGATCTTTAAGCTCAAAATAACGCTTGATGAGCATACGGCAAATTTTAGCATGATGACCGTGTTTGGCCCTGGTGGTCAAAGCTCCCCGGGTGGCAGCCTGATCTGCCAGCCCCAAGATCGCCAGGCTTACCGCCTCATCCTTGGTATCACGAAAATACCGGAATATGGCTTTTTCACTCGGGCGTTTGAAATTGGACAAATAGCCCGGCCTTAAATGCATCCGCACCGCATCTTCCAGGAAGAAGCGTTCTTTAACGGATAGTTTCAGTTGTTTGGCGACCTGCCGGGTGATACGTTCGCCCGCATGCTCATGCGTGTGAAAGGTCATGCGGCCTTCTTCTTTGCGACGGGTCTCAGGTTTCCCGATGTCATGCAAAAGGGCCGCCATTTTCAAAAGGGCCAGACGCGAATGGCCGCCGCCAACGGGTTGGTCCAAATACACCCGGATACGCTCATTATTGCCCACCTCTTCAACGAGCTTTTCCATTTGACAGACCACTTCCAGGGAATGCTGCCAGACATCCAAATGATGATATCCTCCCTGAAGGACCCCGTACATCACGGTTACTTGCGGGATGACCTGGGGTAAAAGACCGATCTTGTCCATCGCGGATAATGCCCCATGGGCCCGGGGTGACGTTAAAACCTTGAAAATTTCGTCACGGATCCTCTCCGTGGCGACTTGGGGGATCAAATGTGCGTCTTTTTTGATCTGCACCTGGGTTTTCCCGTCTATCTTAAAACCAAGGGTGGCCTGCAAGGTAAAGGCGCGCAAAAGCCTTAAGGGGTCATCCTCAAAAACCTTTGAGGTCACCATGCGCACCACCCCTGCCTTTAAATCCTGTCGTGATCCCTTAACTTCCAGGATGGTCAGGGCTTGCGTGTCTTTTGCCAAGACATCCATGGCCAACGCATTGATGGTAAAATCCCTTAAAGACAGGTCTTTTTGAATACTGTCCCCCCGCCAATCGGTAAAATCAAAGGTCCAGACCTGACCATCCATCTTCTTGACGACACGCGCAGACCCATGCGCGCGATCGAGCAGGACAAAAGCACCTTTCAGACGGCGGGCCAGGCGCCGGGACAATGCAATGGCATCCTTATCAACGGCAAAATCAAGGTCAGTCCCTCGACGGCCAAGATAATGATCGCGCAAGGCGCCGCCCACCAAAAAAACGCGAACACGGCTGCCTTTAAGCGCGTCGCGGATTAAAGATAATGGGGGATAAACAGTAAACAGCATCTTTACGATTGAGGTTGTGATGATTTTTGCAAAACTTCATCTTCTACGAAAATCGGCGCTTTGAAACGCACGGCCAGGGCGATGCTGTCGGAGGGACGGGAATCGATCGTCTTGATCTGGCCTTCTTTGGATTTGATCTCTAATTTAGCATGGAAGGTATTGTTCACGAGTTTATCAATAACAACGCGTTCCAGACGGCCGCCTAAAACTTGCATCACACTGACCATAAGGTCATGGGTCATGGGCCGGGGCACATCCACCCCGGAAATTTTGATCTTGATGGAAGAGGCTTCCATAAAACCGATGACGATGGGGATCTGACGGTCCCCTTCTTTCTCCTTAAGCACGATCACCTGGTCCTGGCGTTTCTCATCGATGATGATTCTGGATAATTCAACTTGGATCATCTTATTTCACCTTTTGCTTTTTAAGTTTCTTGAGTTTATTCTTGGTCAGGATCGTCTGTAGTTCATTCATGAACTGGTTTACATCGCGGAACTGCCGGTAAACAGAGGCAAAACGCACATACGCCACTTCATCAACGCTGGACAAACGGGTCATGATCATCTCGCCGATGTCCTTGGATGAGATCTCGCGGTCGTAAGTCTTCCGGATAACATGTTCAATATCATCCACCATCGCTTCAATTTGCTCGACACTGATGGGCCTTTTTTCACAGGCCTTGATCAAACCGTTCAGGACACGCGTGCGGTCAAAGGCCTGGCGGCGGCCGTCGCGCTTGACGACCATCAACGGCACTTCTTCAATGTGCTCATAGGTGGTGAAGCGCTCTTCACACTTGGAACATTGGCGCCGGCGACGGATGGATGTCCCATCGCTGTTCAAGCGCGAGTCCATCACATTGGTACCTTTATAGCCGCAGGACGGACAACGCATATTTATAGTTCAGGGTAAATAGGGAATTCTTGGGCTAAATGTTCAACGGACTGACGGACCTTTTCCAACTGGGCTTCATCGTCCCTGTTAAGCACGCAGCGGTCGATCAAATCCGCAATGAGGACCATCTGGGCTTCCTTCATGCCGCGGGTAGTGATCGCCGGAGTGCCGATACGAATACCGCTGGTGACCACCGGAGATTCCGTATCAAAGGGGACCAAATTCTTATTGACCGTGATCTGAACACGGTCCAGGAGCGTCGCTGCTTCCTTACCCGTGATCTTCCTGGAACGCAGGTCTACCATGAACAAATGATTGTCCGTACCTCCGGCGACAATACGAAAACCTTTTGCACTCAACGCTCCAGAAAAAGCTTTGGCATTAACCATGACCTGTTTTTGATATTGCTTGAATTCCCCGGACAAAGCTTCTTTAAAAGCAACGGCCTTGGCTGCGATGATATGCATTAAAGGCCCTCCCTGGATCCCGGGAAAAATAGCAGCATCGATCTTCTTGGCAAATTCGGCCTTGCATAGGATCATCCCGCCACGGGGACCACGCAAGGTCTTGTGCGTCGTCGTTGTCACAAAATGGGCATGCGGTACAGGGTTAGGGTGCAGCCCCGCCGCCACAAGGCCCGCGAAATGGGCCATATCTACAAATAAATAGGCGCCCACTTTGTCCGCAATCGCACGAAAACGTTCAAAATCCAAAACCCGCGAGTAGGCCGAATAACCGGCTACGATCATTTTGGGCTTGTGTTCCATGGCGAGCCTCTCAACCTCATCCATATCGATAAGCTCGGTTTTGGCATCGACCTTATAGGAAACGAAATTATACAAACGTCCGGAAATATTGATCTTTAACCCGTGGGTCAAATGCCCTCCGCAAGCCAGGTCCAGCCCCATGACCGTGTCCCCTACCTTAAGCACGGACAGATAAACAGCCGTGTTGGCCTGTGAACCCGAATGGGCCTGCACATTGACATGGTCCCCACCGAAAAGTTCCTTGGCACGGGCTATGGCCAGGCTTTCTACCTCATCGACAAATTCACATCCGTTATACCAGCGTGCCGCCGGATACCCTTCGGCGTATTTGTTGGTAAGCACGCTCCCCGCAGCTTCCAGGACCGCCGGAGACACAATGTTTTCCGAGGCGATCAATTCTAGGTTGTTCTTCTGGCGCTTAAGCTCATGCTGGATGGCTTGAAAAATTTGGGTATCGCCCTTTTGTAAATACTTCATTTTGAAAACTCCTTCTCAATGTTTTGAATTTGTTCTTTGCGGCGCAAATGCCGTCCGCCTTCGAAAGCAGTTGATAACCAGATCTTGATGATCTCCATCATGGCCGGTTCATCCACGAATTTGGATCCCAAGACCAGGACATTGCTGTCATTGTGCTGGCGGGAAAGCGCTGCGGCTTCCTTGTTATAAACCAGGGCTGCATATACCCCGGGTATTTTATTCGCTGCGATGGAGTGCCCGATACCGGTCATGCACAAAAGGATCCCCCGGCCGCCGGGAACATGTCGCATGGCAGTGGCTACTTTATAGGCGATCAGTGGATAGTCACAGGCAGTATCCTCTGTGTCCGTGCCAACATCCACCACTTCATGTCCTAAAGCTTGGAGTTCGCCATCCACCTTCTTCTTTAATTGAAAGCCGCGATGGTCTGACCCTACGAATATTTTCATCAGAGCAATCCCTCGATCTTTTCGATCGCTTCATCGATCGTCAACAGGCATTCCTGATAGGCTGCGTGCGGTTGGCCGATGGGGTCAGGCACATCCAATTCCGCCTCAAATCCCCGATGGGTACTGCCAAATTCCTTCAACAAGTAGACCCTTTTTTCCACCGACGGTACACGTTCCAGGATCTGTGCCCTATGGGCGCGGGTCATGGCAAAAATCAGGTCTGATTTTTTCAGCATGATGCTGCCCAATGGTCTTGAGATATGCGCCGCGGCATTGATCCCCCGCTCCCTTAAGACCGTAATGGTTTCCTGGCTCGCCGCGGACTTGAAAAAAACACTTGTTCCCGCTGAATGGACCTCCACATCCTCACGGGCGATCAATTTGGCTTTAAGCAAGTATTCCGCCATCACCGAGCGGCAGCTGTTGCCTGTGCACACAAATAAAACACATTTCTTATTGATGGTACGGTCCACATCCGGCTGGGTGATGACACCTTCACGGGTGACCGTCGGATGCATTTGAGTGAAGTCAAGGATCGTCGACGAGATCCCAAAATCAACCGGACCGCCGTCCAAAGCCAGTTCCACCTGGCCATCCAGGTCTTTCAAAGCTTCCTGGCAATTGGTGGGGGGCTTTTTGCCTTCCAGATTTGCCGAAGGGGCCGCGATCGTGCATCCGCTTTCTTCGACCAAACGCAAGGCCACGGTGTGGTCGGGCATGCGAATGCCGATCGTCTCACCTTCATGCCGGGCCGGCACGATCACCGTCAAAGGCCCCGGCCAATATTTATCGATCACCTTGTACAAATTAGGATGTGCATACGTCGAATAATTGTCAATGATCCCCCGCTGGGCCACTAAAATGGAAAAAAGTTTCCCGTCCGTGCGCTGCTTGACCGCACGCAGGCGGTCCATGGCCTTAGGGTTGTTGGAATCCGCGGCGATACCGTAAACGGTTTCCGTCGGGAAGATCACTAGCCCCCCCTGACGCACGACACGTGCTGCCTCGGCGATCTTTTCCGGCTCCGGTAAGGCTGAATTGACTTTTAAGACTTTAGTGGTGCCCATAAGCAGATTTTTCTTTCCTGATCTTGCTTGCTATATCACGGCGAAAAAACATATGTTCAAATTCAATTTTACCGACAGCATTATACGCTTTTGCGGCAGCTACTTCAAAGCTTTTGCCTACTGCGGCCACCCCCAAAACCCGGCCGCCATTGGTGACCAGGATGTCCCCCTCTTTTTTGGTACCGGCATGAAAAACAAAGGTGTCCAGGTCTTTTATCTCATCCAAGCCCTTAATGGCAAATCCATTTTGATATTTTCCGGGGTAACCGCCCGAAGCGATCACCACACATACACTAGGGCGCTCATCCCATTTGACCCTTACGTCATTAAGCCTTCCGTCACAGGCCGCCAAAAATAAATCCACGATATCGCTTTGCAGCCTCGGCAGAATGCTTTGGGTCTCAGGGTCCCCGAAACGCACATTGAACTCCAGGCACTTGGGTCCATCAGCGGTCAACATCAGTCCTGCAAAAAGAATGCCTTTAAAAGGATTGCCTTCCTGGTACATACCGCGGATGGCTGGCTCAATGATCCGGGTGATGATCGGGTCCAAAACTTCGATCGTGACCAAGGGACTGGGGGAAAACGTTCCCATGCCGCCGGTGTTGGGCCCAAGATCATCATCAAAGATCCGTTTGTGGTCTTGTGCCGTAGGTAAAACCAAAAAATGTTTTCCATCACAGATAGCCAGGACCGATACCTCGGGGCCTTGCAGGCATTCTTCAATGACTATTTTATCACCCGCGGGGCCGAATATTTTCTGGACCATGATCTCATCAATGGCCAATTTTGCTTGTTTTAGATCAGCACAGACATAGACGCCTTTCCCGGCAGCGATCCCATCAGCCTTGATCACCAAAGGAAACTGGGCTTCCTTCAAGAAATTCAAAGCGAGGGCACTGTCATCAAAAATCTTGTATACCGCCGTCGGGATATTACGGCGATGCATGAATTCTTTGGCAAAAACCTTGCTGCCTTCAAGCAGGGACGCTGCTTGGGAAGGCCCAAAGATCTTTAAACCTTTGCTCGTAAAAGCATCCACCACCCCTGCCACCAGGCTGGCTTCAGGACCGACGATGGTCAGGTCAATCTTCTTGCGCAGGGCGAATTGCAAGAGCAATTCCACGTCGTCAACCTTAATATCCGCGCATTCAGCCATTTGCGCGATGCCGCCATTGCCAGGCGCGCAATACAGCCGCTCAACCTTTTTGGATTGCCTGATCTTCCAGCACAGCGCATGCTCCCGGCCGCCGGAACCTATAACTAAAATATTCATTGAAAAATAACCTTATGTTTTAAATCCTGTACCACCGTACCGATCACAAAGGATTCTACCTTGTGGATGCGCAAAAAGGCCTGTGCTGCGACGACATCTTTAGGGGCGACCACGATGGCAAATCCAATACCCATGTTAAAGGTGCGGTACATTTCATGTTCAGGGATGTGTCCCTTATCATGGATCAGTTCAAATATCCTGGGGATAGGCCATGTCCCTTTTTTAACAGCGAAACACAAACCCTTAGGCAAAACCTTGGTCAACTTTTCATACCAGGCACCACCCGTCATATGCGCCATGCCCTTGACCGGGATCTTTTCAAGCAAAGCCAATACCGGCTTGACATAGATGCATGTTGGCTTAAGCAGGATCTGTGCGTAAAGCTTTTGCTCCTGGATGCTTAAGGCCTTGCGGGCCAGCGAATAGCCGTTGGAATGCAGGCCGGAAGAAGGCAGCCCTATGAGCACATCATTACATTTGATCCCTGAACCGTCAATGATGCCCTGGGCTTCCACTAATCCGACGGTAAAACCTGCCAGGTCATAGTCTTCTCCCTTGTACATATCCGGCATTTCCGCCGTTTCACCGCCGATCAATGCGCACCCTGCCTGACGGCATCCGGCAACAATCCCTTTCATCACATCCTTCATGATCTTGGGGTTGAGTTTTCCGGTCGCAATGTAATCCAGAAAAAATAAAGGCCTGGCGCCGGTGCACAAAACATCATTCACGTTCATCGCCACCAGGTCAATGCCCACCGTATCGTGCTTGCCCGCTAAATTCGCGACCAATAATTTGGTACCCACCCCATCGGTCGAAGAGACCAGGATCGGGTTCTTGTATTTTAAAAAACCCGGATCAAATAAAGACCCAAACGACCCCGGACGGTTGATCACCCCACGGTTCATCGTGACCGAAGACATCTGCTTGATCGCATCCACAAACCGGTTAGCCTTGGCAATATCCACCCCGGCCTTTTTATAAGTCAATTGTTGTGCCATAATTTATTTTATTAAATTTTCCCTCACGTAATTAATACCGTTTTCGAATATCTTGGCGCCGTCGCCGAAATCGCTTTTTTTGGTCAGTCTTGTCCAGAACGGGTGTTGCTCGAATAGAAAATGTCTTTCCGGATGCGGCATCAGACCTAAGACCCGTCCGGTGGTGTCGCAGATGCCTGCGATATCATCGACCGCCCCGTTGGGATTATCCGGATAGGAAGGCTTGCCCCCATCAGAACTACAGTAACGAAAAACAATTTGTCCGTTACTGACAAGCGCATCCAACACTTTTTTATCGCGCGCAATGAATTTTCCCTCGCCGTGGGCCACCGGCAAATAGATCTGTACGGGCATGCCCTTGGTCCATACGCAGCGGCTTTCCACCTTCAAGTTCACCCAGCGGGCCTCGAATTTCGCGGAATCATTATAAAATAAAGTCGCTTCCTGTCCAATCTTCCATCCCAGGCCAGGCAAAATGCCTGCTTTAGCCAGGATTTGGAATCCATTGCATATGCCGATGATCAATTTACCATCACGGATAAACTGTTTGAGGTCTTCACCCAATTTCAAACGTAATTCATTGGCCAAAATACGGCCGGAGGCAATATCATCCCCGTAACTAAAACCGCCGGGCAAAGCCAATATATGATAGTCGCTCAATTTTTTAGCACCGGATATCAACGCATTGATATGCACTTGCTCAACACAGGCCCCCAAACGGCTGAAAGCAAACGCCGTTTCCTCGTTGCAATTGGTTCCCGCGGTACGGATGACAATGACCTTGACGCTTGGTGACATAAATTATTTCTTTTTCTTGGAATAAAATTTCTTAATGATCTTGACCACTTCTTCAGGAGAATCTGCTGTCTGGATAATGTCCAGGTCCTTGATATCAATACAGCCTTCGTGAAGCACAGGGCCCTTAAACCAATCCAGAAGGCCTTTCCAGTATTTGCTTCCATAAAGAATGACGGGAAACTGGTCCATGCGCTGGGTCTGGATCAAGGTGATGCTTTCTGATAATTCATCCAGGGTCCCGTAGCCGCCAGGAAAAATCACAAAGGCCTTCGCGTATTTGACAAAACAGACCTTGCGGCAAAAAAAGTAATGAAAATTGATCAGATGATTGATATAGCTGTTTGGTTTTTGTTCAAAAGGCAGGTCAATATTAAGACCGATGGACCGGCCGCCTGCTTTGGCAGCCCCCTTATTCCCTGCTTCCATGATACTTGGTCCCCCGCCGGTGATAACAGCATAGCCTGCTTTAACGATAAGCTCAGCTGTCTTTTCCGCTGCATTATAATAGTTATGCGCGGTGTGGATGCGGGATGAACCAAATATGCTGACCGCAGGCCCGATGTCCTTTAGCTCTTCAAAACCATCGACAAATTCCGCCATGATGCGGAAAATGCGCCAGGGATCTTCCATCATCTCCAGATCAGGGGCTTTCACTAATTTTTTGACTTTTGTCATAAGGTCCTCTTATCTTAATGGTGATTTCCAGATTTCTTTCAATTCATCCACCCGGGCATTGATCACCGGCTGGTCTTTGAGCCCATAGACAAGAAGCTCAGGGCTTGCCTCAACAGTGCCGATCTTGGCAAAAGGAATTCCTTTGAGGATCTTCGCCAATGCTTTTTCATGGGCCGGTGATACTTCTGCCAACAAACGTGAATTGCTTTCCGAAAAAAGCATCACATCTTCCCTCTGCT